>Ga0307376_10002185_pt1 | contig 19631 bp, 30 predicted proteins | sample TR2MG_FD_202536 | JGI IMG/M metagenome (GOLD analysis project Ga0307376, IMG submission 202536) | Soil microbial communities from Risofladan, Vaasa, Finland - TR-2 | ecosystem: Environmental > Terrestrial > Soil > Coastal area > Acid sulfate soil | place: Finland: Risofladan, Vaasa | collected...
ACTTTTCACATTTAATAACTACTTTCTTGCCCGCAATTTCAATAGGTATGTTTTTATACCTTTCAATAAATATTTTAATAGCTTCTTTTTCGCTATCTGCTTCTATAGTCTTATTAATTTTTCCCCACATTTCAAATTTTCCCACTTATTCCTCCCAACTAATTGTTATATATACATTCCCATAATCACAATTTTCTAATGATGTTTTGTATCCATATTTATTACAGAGTTTTTTAAATTCATCATAATATATATTAAGACCATATACATTAGACAATTGTTTTTCAAACTTATAACTATAATCATAAAACATAGTTGCTAATTCTGGAATTTCTTTCTTTAATAATTTAGAAGCATCCTCAATAGCCAATTGTTTAAGATATTTTTTTGTTTCTCTGTCTTCTTTCTTTGCTTTTTCTTTTATTTTAACCTTATCTTCTTTTATTAATTTTCTTAAATCTTCCGCTGTTTTAATCATTTCTTAAAAACTCCTTCTATTTCATTTTTCCTAATAATTGTCGTATATTCTTCTAAACAACTAAAACATTTAATTCTATCACCATTCTTAGGTTTTTTATAAATATTTTTATATTTTCTACATATATCTACTTGCTTAGCAGATATAGTATCATACCTATAAACATCTTTCGTTAATTTTAATATTTTTTTAGAACATTTCGGGCAAGTTATATAAGCATTTTTCTTTAAATATATTTCTTTCATTCTCCGCATTCCCCGCAACATAGATTATCTGCTTCATCATAAAAATAATCTAAATTATTAGAATAAATATCTCCTCCACACAAATCACAATTACCAAGAAACTCTATTTTTGGTTCTGGATAATCACTCCAATACCTATTCCCTTCATCATCATAATAATAATGACCTTCTTCTGTCTCTTCCTCTTCGTTATTAAACTTATGATGTCCAGAAAAATATAAATCTTTATCAATCATTTCATCAAAAGTATTACTTTTTTGACAATAAATTTTTCCTCCAACGAGTTTTGGTTCTGGTAAAGAATCCCAGGAATCGTTAATTTCTTTATCAACACAACTTTCGCAAGTTAACAAATCAGGAGTAAGGACATCGCAAAAACCACCAGCAATTTTACCACATATATCACACTTCCCATTAATTTTTTCATTACCACTAAGATAAGGGACAATTCCCCATTTTTCATAAAATAACTCGGCTGCCTCAATATAATCCTTTGCGATGATACTATCCGTTATTATATTATTTCCTTCCACATTAAAAACTTGATGTTTAATTTCTTTTTCTATCTTTTTTAAAGACTTTCTTTTCTTAATAACTCTATTACTAACCACTGTTGCTAAAACAGGCTTACCATCTTTCTTTATAATTTTAAGCATTTATTTCTCCTTTATTGTGGCCCCGGTATTCCATAAATAGGAACCTCATATCCACGATTGCTATACGGACCCCTTGGGTCCCTGCTCCCACCTGAATAAGTAAAATCAAAATCTAAATCACCATCTTCAAGTAATTCTAAGAAATCTTCAAAATTTTCGTCAACAATATCGGCATCTAAAAATTTTCCTTCTTCGTCAAGAGTGTTCGCCAAACAAATAAGAAATTCCCTTTTATTCATTTTTTCCCTCCAAAAATAGGACTTATAGATATATTTTTATATTAATAGCAACAAAAAAACCTCCTGGCCAAAGGAGGTATGAAAAATTTTTATTAGGCCAGGAGGTTTTTTTATTACCAATCTTGATTGCTTCGTTTTTTATTCAACTTAGACTTTTCTTCACATTTACAAACTTTCTTTTCTTGTAGTAATTTACAATACGGACAATAATGACTTTTATCAATATAGATATTTATTTGTGGTTGAAGATAATATGGATAATAATACCATTCTGGATAATATGTAAACCAATTAATATCTGTATTCGATGTAGTAATGTAATTCATTTTACCACTCCTCCCCTTTCTTAGATTTTGATACAACTTTTTCCTTAACAGGGTCAACAACTACATTAGTAGTAGTAATAACAGGAACTTCATCTTCCTTATCATCTGTAAAAGAAGTAGTAAATAAATCCATCGAATCATTAGTAAACGATCCAGCGGCTCCAACACAACCTTTCAAACTATCACTCGTCCCACAATAAGAAGCTCTTGCTCCACTTACCAAGTTCCTAACACTATAAGTTTCACCCAAATTAGAATAATAAGCAGTAGAAGAAGAATAACTATTAGATAAATTATCAACTATTCCTTTTATACTTGGATCTTTTACTCTTCTACGACATTTTGTAAAAATATTTTGGGCTCCAATAAAATCACCATTAGAAACACATACATTTGCTTTTTCTTGTGCTTGAAATACTAAAAGTCTTTCATAATGTTTTACAACGTCAACATCTTCCTCGGCAGTTTCTTTACCTGCTTTACAAAAAACTACCTTTGTTGTTGCTTCAAGACTTTGAGTTTTACCCTCTCTATCAACATATTCAACAAAAATCTTAAAAGCATTAACTTTACGAGGCAGAGGCTTTTCAACTTTACTTAAATTTACTCTGGCCACAACCCATTTCTTTTCTTGAGCCAAAATATCTCTAAGTTCTATATTAACTAATCCATTATCCTCATTAACATCTTCATCATTTAACACTTCAATAATTCTATTGTTCTTATCTGGTTGAATTTTTATTTTTATATTTTGAGCATATGTACTTACTAATCCTCCCAACTCTCTACCAAAAGCAGTTAGGGCAGCGTCGGCAGAATCGATAAACGAAAAATTCCCATCCCCTTTTAAAGATAAATCAGCAAGTAATTCGTGAGAACAATCATTACCAAATCCAAAACAGGAAATGGTACAACGATCTTTTGTTTTATTTACTAAGTTCAATAGTTCTTTTCCCTTAATTCCCACATTCGCTTGACCATCAGTAAATAGGATTACTCTTAAAATCGTATTATCTGGTAGGTCCATATCATTAAGCCAATTCAATGCCTTTATTAAACCACCAGATAAGTTTGTAGCCGTTCTAGCCTCTAACTTTGATATTTCCTTCTTCAAAACTTCCTTCTGCTCCTGAGTGATCTCACGGATCGTAGCGACCTCATATACATAAGTATCATATGCTACAACGCCAGCAAAATCTCCGGGGGAAAGATGGTCAATAAGTTTACGGCAAGCCTTTTTTAAATAATCAATTTTATCGCCAGACATACTTCCACTTACATCCAATACGGGGACAACACATATCGGCTGACGTTTTTCTTCTGTTTTTAATTTGGGGGCTTCTAACTCGATAAGAAGGGTAGTTTCGCTGTCTTTATTAAAATCATATTCTTGCTTCGCAAGTTTAGTCGTTAATTTCATTTTTTCTCCTTTTTAATTTACATTTGACATTTTACAGTTTAGCGCGGATAAGGACAAGTTCCCAAAACTAAACCAAATTATTAGGTCCAAGGCGTCATCTGTAAATATGAAAAAGAGCCCAAAAGATAAACTCGCGGCCAATCATATCCCAAAGATACACCTAAATGCTATATTATTAATAGTTTTAGTATAAAAATTTAGCAAAACAAAAAGAATTTTTATTTGTTAAAAAATCCAAACACATAGGAACCAAGAAACTGATACTTGATATAATTTTTTCCTCATTTAGTCGACAAATTTCGTAAGCATCAATTATTTCATCAGTTTTCGATTCAATTTTTTGATTGGCTGGCAAAAAAGCAGTATATACATATAAATACCAACTATCACCATTCATAGTACAAACAAAATTCCAATTATCTATATTAACACCACTTTCCTCAAACATCTCTCTTTTCATAGCACCAATAGACTTTTCACCAGTTTCTATATGACCACCAATACCATTCAACCTACCACTTTGCCATTCTGGACGCTCTTTTCTAATTAAATAAACATTCTTTTTATCTTGTGAAAATACAAACCCTACTACCATATCTTCTTTCATATAATTCTCCTATCTTAAACAAATTGGGCAATAACTTATCTTTTCATTTTTAAAATAAACAGATTCTAATTTAATATCACACCAATAACAACTATTTCTAACATAATTACCAATGTATATCATAGACAACTTATTTTTATGTTTTCCAACAAAATTTTCCGATAATATTTGAAAACGTGATATAAAATACCAGTTTACCTTATCTTTATATTTTTCAATAAGTTTTTCTGATAATTTTTGATATGCTGATATAGCATCCCAATTTACATTATCTTGATATTTTTCAATGAATTCTTCTGATAATTTTTAATATATGGATATATATGTCCATTCATTATTCTCAATTAATTCTGATAATTCGTATTCCATTTTTACCTCAAACAAATTGGGCAATAACTTATTTTTTTATTTATCTTTTTATTTTTAAAATAAAAATCTTTTAATTCAACATTGCACCAATAGCAACAATGAAAATCAAATCCAATAGAATTACGGTGATAATTGCCAATATATTTCATAAATAATTTGTTTTTATATTTTATTATAAAATCTTCTGATAAAATTTGACTTTGGGATATATAATACCAATCTATTTTGTCTTGAAATTTTTCCATAAACCGTTCTGATAGTTTTTGATATTTTGATATACCATGCCAATTTACCTTATTTTTAAATTTTTCTATAAACTCTTCTGATAATGTTTGATATCTTGAAATATAAACCCAACCTACCTTATCTTGAAATTTTTCAATAAATTCTTCTGATAGTTTTTGTTCGATTGATATATTATGCCAAATAACCCTATCTTGATGTTTTTCTATAAACTCTTCAGATAATAATTTTTTTGATATAAGCCCCCAACTTATTTCATCTTTATGTTTTTCAATAAGTTCCTCAGATATATTATCATTTATTCTTAAATGGGCCCATTGGATTTTATTTTCAAATTTTCTACAAAAATTATCAGAAACGTTTTGATATTTCGAAACACATTTCCAATTTACCTTGTCTTGATATTTTTCAATAAATTTCTCTGATAATTTTTGATATATACATACATAATCCCAACTTAATTTATCTTGATATTTTTCAATAAATTCCTCAGGCAACCCTCTATTTTTTGAAACAAAAAGCCAGCCACCGGCAGTTCCTAATGATAATAATTCCTTTTCTTCCATTTTACCTCAAACAAATTGGGCAATAATTTAATGATATATTCTTAAATTTAATAACTTTTAACATATCATCACACCAATAACATTTTTTTCTATAAGGATAATTCCCAAAAACATTAAAATCTAACCTATAATGAAATTTATCAACAAACTCATTACTTAATTTTTGATAATATGATATCCTGTTCCAATTTACTCTATCCTGATATTTTTCGATAAATTCTTCTGATAAAACTTGATGTTCTGATATTGCTCCCCAACAAAACTGCGATTCAGAAGATTTTTCTATTAACTTTTCTAACACACTTTCTTCAATTTTAAAACTAACTAAAACCCATATAAGAGAAGTTTTTCCCATTAGTTTTAAATATTCTTCTTCCGTTTTCATTTTATTAATATCCTGTATGGCCAAATCCACCATCACCTCTATCAGTATTTTTATCAACATTTTCAACTTCAACTATATCTGCTTGAACTCTTGGGGCTAAAATACCTTGGGCTATTCTCATACCATCATAAAGTAAAAAGAAATCTCCTCCTGATAAATTAACAAGACATATCATAATTTTGCCTCTGTAGCTTTCATCAATTGTTCCAGGAGCATTTATTACCGTAATACCTTCCTTACAAGCCATCCCAGATCTTGGCCTAATTTGAACCTCATAACCTTCAGGAATTTCAAAAGTTAATCCAGTATCAAACAATCTTCTTTCTCCGTTTTTAAGATGATATACTTTTTTCATTTCCCCTTCAACTTCAGTATAATGAAAATCTTCTTCATCAAAACACACAGCCAAATCAAAGCCGGAATCTTTAACTTTTTTATATTCAGGTAAAACAGCACCTTCCAATCTTCTTTTTATTTTTAATACAGGTTTCATTTCTATTCTCCTTTCTTATTAATGTTGCGTATTTCAGGTGTTTTCATCCAAGTTGGCCATTGTTTAACTTCCTCAGATGCTTTATTTAACATATCTTTTACTCCAACACTTTCCGTATGTTTACAATTTTTTCTTGTTAAATACATAGAATTATGACATTGATGAAAATCTATGTTATGAACTTGTAATATAACACTATCATATGGCAACTTCATATCAAAAACTCCCTTGTTTGAAAATGGCCCATAATGATAAAAAACTCCACATAATATATTATTAGAAGATATATCTAAAATAAGATCTTTCCCCGTTTTACCACTTTCGATAATAAACTCCCTCATTAATTTACTTAACTCTAAAAATCCAATTTCAGGATGATCACGGGAAGTCATCAATTCACCTAATAAACTTTGATCTAATTTCTTCTTATCAATAACTTCTTGTGTAATTCTCAATTCTTTGTCTGGATGACCACACCTGTATGTGTCATGAAGCATAAGACTTGAATATAATTCATCTTTTCTTTCCTGTTCCCAATGGGTTTTAAACTGTCCATCACAAACTTGTTCTGCTAAGGCTAAACAAGCAAGTGTATGATCTATTACTGTTTCTCCTTGGCCATGATTTTTCTTTGTAGTTGATGCTAAAAGTGTCCAAAAATATTCAGGAACTCTTATTAAAGCGAATTCTGTAAATTCTTTTATTGCTTTTGTTTTAATTTTATTTAAATAATATTCAAAAATTTTTAACTTTTCTTCATTCGTCATTTTCATCTCCCATAAAAAATCTAATATTATTCCAACATTCAGGTGCTTTTAAAGCAATTCCAAATTCAGAATACATTTTTAATGCTTTCTCGTCATCATCAAAAAATATAAAAGAAGCGTCCGGATACATTTTCAAAACAACATCGGTAAATATTTTTTTCTTACAAACCTCTGGATCACTAAAATCATTTTCATCTCGCATTAATAAAGGAACGGAATCAAATATATCCAATTTATTTTTTAACCATATTCTTGTGGCATTTCTCGCTCTATTTGATCTTCCAGTTAAAAATATTAACTTTGCCTTACATCTTCTTGCTAATTCTGGGAGTTTTTTGGATTCTCCAATTAATTCATCTGTTTTAATATATTCAGGACGAGTAAATTCATTAATTTCTTCCTCTCCCCAACACCTATCGGCAATATTAAATTTTTTAATAATCATATTTACCCTTTCTATTGTATCAGCAACCGTTCCATCAATATCACAAATTAAAATTAGACCCATATTAAACTCCTATTAAACTATTGGCCATATTAACATAATCTTCATTTATGTCGAAACCAATAAAATCCATATTCAATTCTTTAGCACAAAAAACTTCTGATCCTGAACCAGCAAACGGAACTACAACGAACCCATTATTTTCAGGCTTACAAGAAAGTAAAAGTTTTCTTGTTAGCGCTAGTGGCTTTTGAGTAGGATGCTTTATTATCTCGTGATCATTATGCGTTTTATCATTTGGGAAAAATGTTCCATTACAAGTTTTACAATAAAACCATCTTTCTTTTCTTCCGGCTCCTCCGGCCAAAGCGGGAATTTGAATTACATCTCGGGGCAAAGCCCCGTCTTTATGAGCAACATAAACCGTTTCTTTTTCTCCATTTGAAAATCTTCCCTTTGTTTTATTTCTCGTTCTCCCGGCAGCATTCTTTAAAAATATTTCCGTATATGGCTCTCTAACCAAATCTCTATTAAATGTCCTATTCTCTTTCCAAACAGCAATAATGGATTCGTGGCTTCTTTGCCAAAAATTAAGACTTGGAACTGCTTTGTTTTTATAAGACCAAATTAACCATTTTTTATTTAAATCAATATTAACAAATATATAAGCCAAAGTTTCGCTAAGTCCATAAATAAACATCGTCCCAGAATTTTTTAATACCCTTAAACATTCATATATCCAGCAATCGCACCAATAAAGATATTCTTGAAAATTCAAATTATCTTTACAAATACCGAAATCTTTTCCAATATTATAAGGAGGATCTACAATAATTATGTCAGCACATTCACGATCTAATTGTCTTAATCCTTCTTTAATATCAATTAGATGAGTTTTATTTATTTCCATTAAAACACCAATCATAATTTAAAGAGTTATAACAAATTATATTATTATCAACAATCCTTTTACTTTCATCGTTTTCACCAGCAATTTTTAATAAATTGCTTTTACATAATTCTACATTATCATCCATTATATCAACACCATAAATAGTAGATAATGCTTTATGTATATTATGCCCATTTTTTAATTTTCTTAATAGTATTTCAACTAAAAAATTTCCATCCCCACAAGCAGGATCACAAAAAGTTTTACTTTCATCTGTAAAAGCAAAATCAGGAAATTTATCTAATATTTCATTAACTAATTCTTTTGGGGTAAAAATTTCTCCTGTTTTATCAATACGATCCTTTGTTCTTTTTATCTCCATTTTATTTGCCTCTTAATATAGTTTTTTTCATCATTATCTAACTTAAAATAATTAAAAATATCGTCATCATCCATAACATTATCAAATGGAATTTTAGGTAATTTTTTTAATAACTGAACATTATTCCAATTAGCATATCTAAAACACTCATTAACATAATCAAAAACTATATTATTTAAATTATTTAATACTATGTTATAATCTTCTTCTTCATTAATTAAATAATAACAAAAACTTTGTGTAGTCCCATAAGTAGTATAAAACATATTCCTAAAATATGTTGTAGTTGGAATTATTATTTTTGGAATATTTTGGTGAATATGTTCATAATTAAAAAAATATAATTTTGATGGAGTATTATATACTGGATATTTAAATTCTTCATCCTTTATTAATCGCCACCTATCTCTATGAACACAATGATGAGTAGTTATATTTCTAATACCCAAATATGGAAATTTAAAAATCTTTTTTAATATTGAATTACTTTCAGCAGATAAATTTCTTGGAAAACAATCAAATATATAATCATTTATGTTTATATTTATATTTGCTATTTCCCCATTTATCTCTTTATTTACTATTTCTGTATTATTTTCATAATTATTTTTTTTCAATATGTAATACGAAAAAGTAGAACCTATATTAAAATATTTTTTACATTCGTCTTTATTAATAAATAATAAATTATATTTTAAAAAATATTTTTCTAATAGCGATCTTGATCCCATCCAAGAACTTGGAATTATAAAACCTATATAGCCATCATTATCACATATATTTAAACTTAATTCAACAAATTTTCTCCATAAAGTATTTTTCTTTTCACTGTGAGAGGAATCTTGATACGGGGGATTACCAACTATAAAATCAAACTTCATTAACTCTCCCTATTTTTAGAATTATTATAACTTAAATAAGGCTTACCACCAAATAATTCTTCATAACGACACATTGCTAAATTTTCAATATCTCTTATTATTATTGGCTCTATAATACTATTTTTATTATAAAATCCAATAGTTAATTTGTCTGGAACAAACTGAACACCAAATATGTGAAAATTATAATCATTTATGTTTTCTCTAATAAAATTGGATACTTCATAATTTGTGATTGAGCAAGTTCCCTTTGCTCTTGTGCTGTCAGTTCCAGCCTTATAAGAACCAAATCTTTTTGCTATTCCATCATAAGTAGAACCTATTTTAAGTATTTTGGAATTACTATTATAGTCTATACATATAAGATATATGTATTGTCCAGAACATTTATCTCCACAATATATATATTTTGAAGCGTTATTTCTTTTAAACTTTAAAATCCCATATTCTTTAAATATATTTTCTGGATCATATATCTGTAAAGATCCTGCTTTATCTAAAATGCTTTCAACATATATATTACTCATACACTTACTCCTTAATCTCTAATCTTAAAAATAACCCACATTTTGCGTGGAAAATACAAAATTCTTCCAAACTTTTAAAATATGGTTCTTTAAACACATTATTTCCCTTTTCGCTAAATTTTTCTTGAATGTTCCAAATTGCTGTGTGTATGTTGTTGTATAATGGCCTATCAAATATTTTGAAGTTTGTATCAAGATAATCGGATATTGCTCCATTTCTTTCAGTTTTTAATGTAAGATCAAGAATTTCATTTCTAATTCCATTACATAAACATAGCCCATTATTTTGATTGCCCCAACAACCAAGAACTAATATAATTTTCATAAATCATCTTTCTCTCTTTAAATAAATATTAATCCCATTTTCATTTGGTTCATACTTTTCATATTTAACACCAGATAAATCAAACATTTTAACCGATGCCTTACAAGAATCCGTTTCAATATATTTATCATCTAAATAATATATTTGTTTAATACCTGATTGTATTATAGTTTTAGAACATTCATTACAGGGAAATAAGGAAACATATAAAATACAATTCTTTAAATCTCTCTTTGCTGACACTATACAATTCATTTCAGCGTGGCTTACATAAGAATATTTCACATCTAAAAAACCACCATCTTTCCCCCAAGGCAAAATATCATCAGAGCAACCATTTGGAAATCCATTATAACCCGTAGATATAATACGATTATCTTCACCTACAATACAAGCACCAACTTGCGTATTTGGATCTTTTGACCGATAAGATGATAATATGGCCACTCCCATAAAATAATCACCCCACGATATATAATCTTTTCTTTTCATTTTTCACTCCAAAAGCCTAAGTTTTTTTATATAATCTGGAACCTTATCCCTATCAATAGGAATAACACCAATACAAGTTAAAGTCGTCCCATTTTCCTCAGGTTCCAATTTTGTTAAACAAGAGTCATATATTAACTTAATCTTGAATCCATCTTTGTCAAGTTTTTCCGCTATATTGAGCAATGAAATCTTTGACTTGGTATAAATTACAACTTTGGTAAATATTCCATTTAACCATTTATTAATACTATCATTCTCTACAAGTTTATGACTTTCATCTAATAAAACACCCAAAGAAGCGTGAGCGACCTGCGCAGCCGTTTTGCCAATCCCCATCTTTTCAACTAAATCCTTACGAACAATTATATATTGAACAAAATTATCCATTTAATTTCCTCATACATTCCCAATACAAAAATTCACAATTTTTACAATCTAAACAATTTGAAGCAACTGGGGTTCCACAAAATCTTACGCCAGTTTGTTTGTATCTGTCCATAATTTCTAAAACTGCCTCTTGCTTTAAACAATAATAACTGTTTAATATGTGTTTTTTATATTCATATTTATCTTTTGCTATTTCTAAAATTCTACTATCATCGTAATATCTCATAAAAGTTAATACAACAGGAATTTTATATGTTTTTAAGTAAAAATCAACCGCTTTATCAACTTCTTCCAATTTCCAATAAGCCACTCTAACCCTAACAAACATTAAATTTTTAGTTGGCTTTATCAATTTCATCTCTTCATTTCTACCACCATTACAAGTAAAAACTACTGGCCCAGGAAAATCAAAAACAGGAAAACTTGTATTATAAAACTTATTTTTATAATGTTTTGTTTTTTCTAAAACCAATTTTCTGTTAATATTCGAATCATGTCCAGAATTTACCCTAACAATTTTATTAGATAATACAATTGGCTCCAAAGACTTATTTAATGTTCTGTAAAATTTTCCACCATTATAAAAACATTCAGGACATCCAACAGGACATTCTCCAGTTTGAGGAATACAATCAATTATATTTGTCCCAACTAATTTAGGGTTTTGATCCTCATTTAAAATACTATCTAAATCAAAATTTTGTATAAAATCCCTTATTTCATTAATTTTTTTAAATATAATATTATTCTTCATTTTCAACCTCTTTTTTAGGAAACGCTTCTCGCCACATTTCCCCTAAATTTCCTATAAATAAAACAAACATTACCATCATTAAAATTCCTAAAATTGCCGGAGAAAAAATCCAAATTATAGGAGTGGATAAGAGCAATCTCGCCCTCCATCTACTATCTATATTTAAATCAAAAAACGGCAAATAATTATTTGTGTTAATAAACCATACATATAAAGGAACAGTTAAAAAAAATAAATAAAAATATATTAAAAATATCATTTTTCTTCCTTTTCGGGCAAACAAACAAAAACTTGTCTGTTTTCTTCATCAAATACTTCATTACATACATTTTTAATTTCATTAACAGTCATATTCTTAATTCGTTCAATATTTTCTTCGATTGTTGGTAAATCTAAATATTTCTTATGAGATGTAATCATATTAACACCATAAGAAGTTTCAAGAGAACTATATATTTCCGAAATATATTTGTTCTTTGCCCTTGTAATCTCTTCATCCGTGGGTCCATCTTTTAATAAATTAGAAATTTCTTCATTAATTAATTCAACTGACTTTGATACATTTTCTTCGGAAGTTTTTACATAAACAATATCCCAGCCAACTTCTTTAAAAATAGATGTATATGAAGTCACACAATAACAAAGTCCATGCTTCTGTCTTAAAGATTGAAATAATCTCGAATCCATATCCTCCGAGAAAAACTTATTCATAAACTTTAATACAAGTGTTTTATTTTCTAAATAACTAAATGCCCTATGACCTACAAAAACTCTTGGTTGTTGAATTCTTTTATCATATGTAGTAATTTCCTTATCATATTTGTAAAAAGAATTTTGTTTTTCTGAAAGATTAAAAACATTTGTATCTGGGGCAAAATACTCACTAATTTTAGAACAATCTAAGTCTTTTGGTCCACTAACCGTTATTAACATATTTTCCGGACGATAATATGTGCTATGAAATCTTTGAGCCTCTTCAAGAGAAATTGACTTAATACTTTCCTCCGTACCAATAATTAATGTTGATAATGGGCCACCACACAAAAACTTAAGTAAATTATTAACAATATTCGAATCTACATCATCTCTGGCACCAAGTTCTTCTTCAAGAACAACCAACTTTTCCTTTTCAAATAAATCATTGTCGAATTCCCTATTTAAAAGCATCTTGCTACATAAATGGGAAGTTTCAATAATATTTTCGGCTGGTGCCGTCATATAAAAGAAAACCTTATCGTGGCTTGTATAAGCATTATAATCAACACCCAAAGTAGCCAATTGCCTTGATAATTCAAAATGACTTAAATCACTTGTCCCTTGAAAAGACATATGCTCTATTAAATGAGCAATTCCAGAAGTCCACTTATCAGGATATTCAACATCAGAACCGGCATCAATAGTCACAGATATGGTTGCTTTCTTAGACCCACAAGGTTCAAAAACTAATTTCATATTTCTCTCTCCTTTTTACAAGTTTCATAAAAGACTTTTGTAGTCTTACAGTAGATTGCTCAAAATGATACAATAATGTTTTTCTAACTTCTTCACTATCTCCAGCCAACGCCTTTGCTATTCTGTAAAAATCAATCGAAACTAAATGAATTAATTCGTGACAAACAACATCTTCTACCTCTTCAATAAAGAGTTCTTCATTAATTTGAATCATAGATTCAGCAATTTCTAATGATGTTGAATAGTATTCCGAATTCGCTGAGTTTATTCTACAAGAGGCAGATGGCTTATATTCATTATTAAAAAAACAGACATCAATTTTCCATAAAGGATCAATATGTAATATATTTCTCCATTTCTTTACAACTGACTCTGCTAATTCCATATATCGTTTCTGTTCTGTAATTTTCTTTTCTTCCATTATTTCACACTTAACTTATCCATAACTAATTCTCTTACCATTTTGCCATCTAATCCTTTATTATTTTTCATAATATATCCAACAACTTTCCCGGCTTGCTTTATATCAGACACATTTAATTCTTGAATTGCTTTATCTACATATTTTAAAACTTCATTATCTATTTCTAATTTTGGTAAATACTTTTCAATAAATTGTATTTCATTTTTATATTCATTTATTAAATTTATAGTCTTTTCCCCACCTTTTTCTAATTGTTGAATTCCCTTTTCCAAAGACTTCTTATATAAAGTTATTACTGTTATTAAAACTTCATCTTCGGGAACTACCGACCTGTCTAAATTATTTGCTACGAGATATTCGCTCAATTTCGATTTTATTAACCTAATATAACTTCTGGCCAATTCATTTTTGTTTTTCATTGCTTCTTTCAGTTCTTCATTTAATCTTTCGTAAATCTTCATATTAATTCTCCATAGTTTTTCTATAACATTTTTCACATAAAGTTTTTGGTTTTCCAAAACAATCTGCTCTGGAATCTTTCCCACAAATCGTACAAGGAATTTTATTTTTCTTCATTTCTTTTTTAATTCTTTTTTCAATATCTTTTGTTGTAAATTGTTTGAAATCTTGATCTTCTGGGATACTACCCTTCAATGACTCAAAAGTAAATTCTTTTAGGTCCGGAGGACCCATAAAAGATAATTCATCAATAACTCCATTTAAAAATTCCGACAAAGTAAAAACCTGTCTTGTCTTTAAAATAGGCAATTTTCTCTTTTTATTTTTAATTAAAACAGTTTCATTTAAATAAACGGGATAAGATATTAACTCATTTAAGGGGAAAAAGTCCAAAGAATAATTTTTATCTTCTCCTAATCCATAAAATTCAAAAAAGTGGTCCATCCAAGGGCCATCTATCTCCATAATTCTTTTAAACTCTAATCCTATTATTGAATTACTATCTTTATAAAAATCTGCTGGTTCCAACGCCTCTTCAACTAACTCAATTAAAAACGGACAAGCAACAACAACAGAATATATTTCAATATTAGTCGCAATTAATAAAAATATATCTTTTAAATCTACACCCTTATCTAAACATACAGAATCGTGTATATAAAAAAGAATTTCATCATCAGTCACTTCTCTTTCAACAAAATCATTCTCATCAAAATCCCATTCACTTGTGATTATTTTTCCACCCTTTCTAATTTGTAAATCATAACCCATATACGTTCTCCTTATAATATATTTTTATAACCTAACTTCCATCAACCTATCCGCCAAATTAATTAATCTTACTCGTTCTTCTAATCCTTTTCTCCACTTTGCTGGAAACCCCGAATACCCATAACACGCACCTAATAAAGAAGCCGCTATTGAAGCGTTCGTATCAGAATCTCCTCCTTGATTCACTATTCTTTCTATACAATCTTGTAAATTTCCCCCATATTTATAAATCATAGCATATGTAAAAGGCAATGACTCATTAATAAAAGCCCCAGCACCAAATAACCTTCTAATATCATTATCTCCTAAATCACAAATATTTGGCCCTATTAATTCTAACCTATCCGATAAGGCATTTTGATCATAATCTTCTAAACTATCTGTAATTATAGATAAATCAACTAAATATGTTTTTAATACATCGAATCCAGAGTTTAAGGCAATATCTATTAATCTACAATGTATAATAGTTCCTAATATTGCTCTTTCGTCTTTGTGCGTCATCTTTGCTATGTTTGAGCATATAGTAATCATTTCAATAGTATTTATCTTACCAAGTCCATAAAGAATACCAATTGGGGCTATTTTCATAACAACTCCGTTTCCGGCAGCGTTTTTATCCCCAGCATCCCACCAATTTACTAAATTCATAATATTTTCTACCCCATTTCGAGTAGCACGACCCCAACCCCTTTGACTATGTAAATATAAATTGATATGTTTATTTGCTATGTCTTCATAATCTATATTATTTTTTTCTACAATTGATTCCCCTATGGCCAAAGTCAACTGAGTGTCATCGGTCCATTGGCCACGTTTTAAATTGTGAAAAGTTCGTGTTTTCTTGTTTGGAACCCTATAACTATTAACCCATTTAAAATATTTTCTAATTGTTTTTGGATGTAAAGATTCAACAGGCATTCCTAATGAGTCGCCTATGGCGACCCCAACAACAGCCCCTCTAATCTTGTCTTTCATTTTTTTATCTCCCTGTTTCTATTAATAATTACAAATTTATGTGTAGAAAAATATATTTTGGAGGAACGTGTAATTATGTCGGTTAAAAGATTTAACAAAGTAAAGCAACTATATGAAAATATTATTATAAATGACCTATATAAAAAATCTGACCTAATGGACGAGTTATTAGGTAAAGAGCCAACTGAAAACAAACCTGAAGAAGAAGAAGATTATGAGGATGTTGACGTTGACGAACTTACCAAAGAATTATTGGGCGGGGCTCCAGAAGAAACTGGCGAGAAAAAACCTCCAAGAGAAAAACTCGGCCCACAGATTCCTCATCGCTTACCTCCAAAACAACTAAAAATGTTTCCAGAAGAAAAAGGAACCATACAGGAACCTTCACAATTTACTTCTGGTGAAATAATGGGTAAAGTTTGCCCAGTATGCGCTCATAAAAATTTCCCTGGCTCAAAAACTCAATGTGAAAGGTGCGCCAGATTATACAAAAAAGTTGATGATTTAGTCGAGCTACAAGGTTTTTCACCAGAAGAAGCGATTGATTATGTAGCAAAACAAAACAAATCCTTTATTGGGCCAACAGCATTAAAAGAGATATATGATAGAAAAGGTGAAATAGATCTTCCAGAAAAACTTGAAGAATTAACTTTTACCGATAGAAGAGGCCTAAGTGGAACTCCAAATATGTTAAAAATGAAAAACTTATTAGAGAATAGGTTTAATATTATAAAAGATGAAAATGGAGAACCTCAATTTGATGAACAGGGATTACCAATCCCATTACCTCGTAAAGAAAGAACTCACTTTGATATGAAAGAGGTTGCTAAAAAACTATTACTAAGTGAAAAAGCCTTTTTAGATCAAATTAATGAATATAATATGAAAAACTTTGGTGCTGAAAAAATAAAGCCAGCGGCCAAAATAAATGAAAATCTTCAAATTTTTAGATGGAAAGATATTCATCCAGTATTTAAAGAGAGAGTAAAAGACTTAGTAGAAAATGTTTTACCTCAAAGACATATCGAAAGATTACAAAAAATGTTAGAAAGAAACATTGCTAATACTCGTAAAGTCCAAGATTTAAAAAAATATTGGGAAGACGCTGATGCTGAATTAGACGCTAAATTAAAAGAAGAAAAGAAACAGCATTATGATAAAATCCCAGATTATTTAGCAAGTAAATTTAAAGAATTACGTAAACTGCGTAAATTCAGAATTAATAATCAAAGAAGACAAGAATTAGAAAAAGCATTTGGGGAGGCTTTTAATAAATTTCTTAAGGAATTAAAGGATATAACAGATGAAAGTAAAGACGACAGAGAAAGAATTGAAAGTTTAATAGAAAATGCTAATGGTCGTATTAACTTTGAAAAAGAAAGGATTGCTAATACTCAAAATAAATTAATTGAGTATCGCGCTGCTATGGGAAAACCAGTTCCCGATGTTGAATTAGAAACTATGGGCCTAAACGATCTTGAAAAAGCAGAAGAAGGCTTAGACTTTGAAACAAGTGAATTAACTGATGAATTGCTTGGGAAAACATCCAGAATTCAACAACTTCACAAATTATTAAAGATTTCTGCCGATCAACCTTATTTTCCAGATTTTTTTAAAGAAAAAGTAAGACCAGAACTCCCAAAAGAAATAGTTGATTCGGTTGAGAAAAAAATAGAAAACATAATGAAAAGAAGAAATATATCTCGTGAAGAAGCAGAAAAAATTCTTGAAACTCAAAAAGAAGATATTCTAAAAGATGTAATGAGAAAAAGACGACTTTCAAGGGAAGACGCCATAGATTTCTTAGAAGAACAAAAAGAAATAGCAAGAGAAGAAGGAGGAGTTGAATTTAAACCTCGTCCTACTGGATTTAAAGAACCAGAAAAAAAAGAAGAATTAAGTCTTTCAGATAAAATATGCCCTTATTGTGGTAAAAAAGAAATTTTTGAGGGCTCAGAAGTTTGTAATTTTTGTAAAGCAAATATAGCCGAGAATAAAAGAAACATAGTAATAAAAAGAACTATGTGGATTCCACTTAAAGATGAAAATGGAGATCCAGTAATAAATGAAGAAACTGGAAATATTAAAAGAATTCCATTTCCTATTTTCTCTTTGGTCACTTTAACTATGGAAAACGGAGAACCTAAAAAAGCCCAAGTTAAAAAGGTGACTTCAGTATCTCCTAATGTTGGTGCTAAAACCTTACAAGAAAGACAAGAAATATATAAAAGGAAACCAAAAATTAGACTTCCTGGACCAATGACTAAAAACTTAGAAGATTTTAGAGAAACTAGCAAAGGAACAACTGAACATAAACAACAGTCTCCTAATTGTCCACTTCCTTGGGAAGAAGTGGGAATAAAAGATTATGAAAAGTGTAAAGAGATTGACGCTGCTGTGGCCTTTGTTAAAGGTAAAACCTTACCTAATGGGACAATTGCTTGGGAATTAAAAGATGTTATTGATATTAAAGAACCTATCAAATCCACTCAAAAAATAACTGAACAAGCCAGAATCGAAAAAGAAGATTAATTAATCTTTTTTATCCTTACAATCTTTATCTTTACAATCCTTATCATTACAAGAACCATCTTTCTTACAACTATCTTTTTTACCAGCAGTCTTATTAGTCTTACAACAACCATCTTTTTTACACTTATCTTTACAATCTTTTCCCATTTTATCCTCCATAGCAAAAATCTTTCCATTCTTCTGGAATAGACTTTTCAAATAAAGAAACTAACTCAATAGGCATCCAATCAGGAGTTATTGGCTTATTTCTTAATCTCATTCCCGACTCAATTAAAGTTTTGCTTCCCTTTTTCAAATTACAAGCAGAACAGCAACTTACAATGTTTTCGAAATTAGTCTTTCCGCCCTTACTACGTGGAATTACGTGGTCCAAGGTCAATTTAGTAGCAGGAAAATATTCTCCGCAATACTGACAACAACTTTTATCTCTTCTAATAATGTTTCTCCTGTTAAATTTAATTCTTTTTCTTGGCCTGCTAAAAGCATTGTTTAATCTAATAACCGCAGGTAATTTAAACAGACTTTGAGGAGTTTTAACATATTTATCATACTCGTTTACAATTTCCGCTTTTTCAAGAAAGATTAATCTAATCGCATCTTTCCAAGAGATTACTTCAATTGGCTCATAAGATTGATTAAGTTTTAATACGCTTATCATTTTTCACCTATACAATTATCACAAAGAATATATGGGCTTCGGTTTAATTTGACCCACACATTACATATCCTCACGTAAATAAATTTATCGACCTTAAATATTTTGAAATATTTTTTCTCACCACATTTGGCGCAAAAAACTTCAATAGTTTCTTCGTTCATCTTCAAATAACTCTTTTTCCCCAAATATATTAGGCTTCTTATTAAAACTATCAACAATGGATAAAGTCTTCCTAATTAACGCTATACTATTTTTTAATTCTTTTAATTTATCTCTTGATTGACTTAAGTCCATAAAACATTCTTCTATATATATTTTGTTGATAATATATTCTTTTATTCTTCTTTTTACAACCTGATACATCCTTTTTAATTTCATATTGTTCCCCCACACATAAGAATGGTAGACAAAAGAATAAATAACAATACAAATAAAGATGGAACAAGAAACTTTTTCATTCTACTTTCTTCATTACATT
>Ga0307376_10002188_pt1 | contig 19619 bp, 23 predicted proteins | sample TR2MG_FD_202536 | JGI IMG/M metagenome (GOLD analysis project Ga0307376, IMG submission 202536) | Soil microbial communities from Risofladan, Vaasa, Finland - TR-2 | ecosystem: Environmental > Terrestrial > Soil > Coastal area > Acid sulfate soil | place: Finland: Risofladan, Vaasa | collected...
CCATTCCACATGAACATCGCGAACTGTCCCGGCCCTATCGTCGAACTGATGCTGGCCGTTTGCTTGAACGTGATGCTGTACGTAGCTCCGAGATTGCGGATGTAGACTGCGGCGCCGATATTGCACGAGGCGCTGGATACATCGATGGTGCGCGCGGCGGACGGACTCATGATGTACGCCTGGCATCCTTCACGCACCGCCGCGGGCGTGTACGACAGATCGGTCTGTATCACGCGCATGTCGTCGAGCCAGCGGAAGTTGCCCGCGGTATCGCACCACACGAGGCGGCTCGTGTCCTGCGGGTTTGCAAGAGCTCCAGTTAGGCTTGCAAGGAGCGCTTCCACTCCGGCCTCCGTGCTGGCGCGAAGGATTCTGAACAAGCTCCAGGACATCTATAGCCTCCTCATGATGTTGAGCCGCAGTCGTAGTTGGCAACGAGCGTAGCGGCGCTGTCGGTGCCATCAGTGAATATTCCGCAGTCGTATATAGCTGCTCCCTGCCCCTCCGGATCGGACGTGTCACCCATATCGAACAAGGCGGGCGTGTTGACCGTGTTCCCTCCGGTTGCCAGGCTTGTAGAGTTAGGCGCAATTACCCAAACGCCATTCATGGCCGTGTACTGCGCTCCGGTCATGGTGTTAAACCACGTATCGCCGTTGAGCGCGTCAGGCCGCGCGCTTCCTATCGTCGGGGCGGTTGTCTGCTCCCAGGCACGCGCCGACGAGTTTGCCGCCGCCAGCGCGGCCGCTGCGCTGTTGACGCCGTTAGTCGCGGTGATCGCCGTGCCCTTCGCGATATTGGCCTGCTGGAAAAGCTGCCGCGTGCTCGATAGCGCGGGCTTTCCCCAGTCCATCGTCAGCTGGTAGTAGGCGTTCTTCCACTCTTCCTCGACCGACAGGAGCTGTGCGCTGTATGCGTTCTCGCCGTTGTATACGACGACGTTGTCGCCAATGTCGTAGTCATCACGGTAAATAAGTCCGCCGTAGGGCAGCGCCGCTCCGCTGAGCGTGAGCGTCTGGCTGTACTGCTGCAGGTCTGTAAGCCCGAGGGTAGTGAGCTGCGCAAGCTCTGATTCTGTTGCGGTCGCGGCGGTTTGCGTCGAGTCGATGAACTTCTCGTGGCGAAGCATTCCCGTCGGCTCTCCTCCGCCCGAGTCGCTTCCGGGGAAAGCCATATAGGTTGAGGTCTGCCCTTGCACGTAGAGCGTGTTGGCGTAGTTGCCATCGATCGAGTCATCTATCGATGCCTGCTGCAGCGTGTCGCGGTCGGTCGAGAATATGGCCCACGGATTCGCCGACTGGTCCGTGGTCCTGTCGAGCCCGAGGCCGCAGTCCATGATGATCTTCTTGTTCGCGACGTCGAGGTAGCAGTACCACCCGACGAGCGCCGCAGAGGCGCACCCGAAAAGCACGCTGTACACGTTCGAGCCGCGCTCGTTTATGACGTAGTTCGGCCCGCGGCCCTGGTCGGTCGCTATCTCCAGGAGCGGGAACTGCTTCCCCCCGTCTCCAAAGCTGAGGCTCCCGGGACCGCACTGGTCGTTGATCAGCGCCTTCATCGCGGACTCGGCGGGACCGGAGTAGTGCCAAAGCGGACCGTTGTCGGAGGTCGTGTAGTTGAAGTTCGAGATTATGCGCCACTGGAAGAGCTGTTTCAGCTCGTAGCCCTTCGCTGTGCGCCACTGAGATCCCTTCCCGTCTCCGGAGCTTCCGACATCATCCGTGATCGTCGTGAGTATGCCCGAGCGGTACGGGTCCTTGTTGAACATGACGATGTTGTTCTTGGCGAGGAGCGCGGCATACGTCGGATTCGTGTTCGGATTGAACTTGATGCTGAAATCGCCTATCTCGTACCACGAGCGCTTGAAGAAGACATCGTTCGCCGTGTCGATGAGCCCGAGATAATTAAAATCCGAGTCGAAGATGTCTATCGTCAGGCTCTTCTGGTACGCCACGTCATGCCCCCAGGTACTTGTTGTAGAAAGCCAGCGTCACGGACGGAGTTCCTGAGCCGAATGTCGCTTCGATGTAGTTGTTGCCTAATAGGAGGCTCCAGAAGGTCGACGAAGGCGAGATGTTGGGCATTGCGTTGACGCCGCCAAGAAGCGCGCTCTTGTTGCCGAACACGGTGCTGATGACGAGCGAGGTTCCGCTCGGAACCGATCCGACGTAGGCGATAGAGAGACCCGTTGTCACATTGGTGATGGTCGGGTTCGTGCATGGCCCGGGAATCGTGATGGTCACGGGAGCCTCGACGTCGCCGAGGTTCTGCACCAGCGTGCTCGCGCCGATGCCGACCGAGGTCGGAGTGGTGTCGTAGAGATATGGATCGTGGCAGTAGAACGTGATCTGGAAATCCTGATATGGATAATCGAGTTGCTTGTTCTTGAATAGCGGTCCCTCCGCGACGACTTGCTGCATCAGGTACGAGCGCAGGTTGTTCTGGTAGGTGAGCGTGCCCGGTCCGGCCTTCGGGTTGAGCGCGGACAGGAGTTGCCTTCTGTAGGTCGCGATCCCCGAGAAGTCCTGAGGCGCCAGGATGGAGCCGGACACGACGATCTCGCGCGGCTTGAAGAGCTGGTCGATGGGCGTGGTGCCGTCCTGGAACGGAGCCTTGTCTTCCTGGTTGTTCGGCTGCGGAAGATCGAGACCCTCGACCGACGTGAGAAGGAAAGGCTTGAAATAGAGCTCGATGGAGCCGCCGATCGGATTGTTGTACGTCAGCTTGCGCACTCACAAGCCTCCCTGGAAGGCGAGCTGTCTCTGGGTCTGCCGCGTGAGCCGCGAGATTCCGGCCTCGGTGAGCGGCTGCGGCGACGTGATGTTGTAGGTGACGTTGACGCTTTTGCCCGACATTGCGGAGCGCGTCTCGCTGGCGCTTTGGATCTTCGCCCCCTGGTTCGCGTACAGGAGTTCCGGGCCCTGCTCGCCCACGAGCTTCCATCCCGCGGAGGGCATGTAGTCGGTGCCCGACGCATAGCCCAGATATGAGTTGCTGTACGATCCCATCGACTGCCCGCCGCCTTCGATGCCGACGACCTGCACCTGCACGCCCTCGGCCGTCATGAGCGGTACCGTGTTGAGATGCACACCGAGCCAGCCGAGCACGGCGTTGATCGTGTTCGCGATGCCGTTCCAGATCATGAGGATGAAATTTCCGATTGGCATGATGACGTTGTCGGCGAGCCACATCAGCACCTGCGCGATGAGCGAGATGATGGGAGCGAGGAGCTCGAACACCGGCATAAGCGTGTCGGCGATGATGACGCCGAAGGTGTCGAGCACCTGCACGAGCGGCTTGAGGATCGAGGTCACGACGGGCTTTAGCACTTCCATCATGGCGGTCAGGATCGTTTGTATGGGGTTGAGTATCTGCTGCACGGGCTTTAGAATTTCAAGGAGTCCGCCGAACTGCTCGACGACGCCGCCAAGCACGCTTCCGAGCGCGCCACCCGCGCCCTGCGCGCCCGCGGCTCCGGCCCCGGCCGCGACCTTTCCGACTTGGGTATGCTCTAGCCGCTGTCCTAGCTTATCGAGCGAGTCGCGCATGGAATTCCCGAACTGCACCGTGAGCTGGCCGAGCGCCTGAGTGATCGCGCCCGGTTCCGATCCCGACGTGTACGCCGTCGTCGCGTATCCGGCTTCGCTCGGAGCAGGCCCCTGCAGCGGTCGGCCGGCCTGGATGCCGTTAGGCCCGACGCTGGTATGCAGGCGATTCAACGCCATGAGGCTCCACATGTCGGCCTGCTGCTGCCTGTCGGCCTTCTCCTCAGACGCCTCGTCTCGGGCAACTGTCGCCGGCTTCACCTTCGGCATCAGGGCGCCAGGCTCTGCTCCTGGTTCTGTGATGGTCGGTGCACCAAGAATCACCGGCTTCACCGGCTTTTTGTCAATGTCGCCGAGTTCTTCTTTGAGCTTGCCGATCGCCTGCGTGATTCCGAGCGTCGACGCGATCGAGACCTGCGCAATGTCGGAGATGTGGAGGTGAATCCGGTCGAGGATCTTGTCTGCGGCGTTAATCATGTTGTTGATCACGCCGATGAAGATGTTGACCATCATAGACAGGCCGTCGGCGATGTTCTTGACCATCGAGAGCACGGTGAGTTGCGCGCCATCCCATACCTTCGTCCAGTCACCGTGCACGATCCCGTCGAGCATGGCGACGAGGCCCGCGAACTCGTTCTTCACATTCCCGAACACCTGCTTTATCGCGTCGAAAATCGGGCCGAGCACGTTCATGAGATTGTGGAAGGCATCAACAAGCACGGTGAGCACGAGCTTTCCGACCTCCACGAGGACTTCGGCGACAGGAGCGAATGCGGCCTTTATCTGGTTGCCGAAGGCGGCCATGCTGTCGCCGAAAGTCTTCGTCGCTTCATCAGTCCTGTCGACCGTTCCTTTCGCCATGCTGATCGACTTTTCGAATTCCTCGATAGACACCTTGCCATCACGGATCGCCTGCGCCATGTCGGTGCCGGCGCGGCCGCCGAAGTTTTGTACCGCGATGGTGAGCGCCTCGGTCGGGCTCTTCGCATCCTTGATCTGCTGGAAGACTGACTGCAGCGTCGTCGATGCTTCCTTGCCTTCCTTCGACCATAGGCCCAGGGCATAGCGCAGGCCGAACATCACCGACTCCGAGTTGACGCCCTCCTTGTTGAAAGCCGATATCATTGCGAGCGAGTCGGTGAGCGAAAGGCCGAGCTCCTGGAACTGCGCGCCGCCGAGCTTGAGCTGCTGCGACAGCGCGTCGACCGATGTACCCGACATCTGCGATGCTCGCGTGAGCTGGTCCATGAGATCCGGAGCCTGCGCCGTCGAGATGTTCCACTTGTTCATCACGTCGGTGACTTCTCCGACGGACTGATTCAGGTCGACTCCGTTGATATCGGCGAACTTGCCGAAGTCCTCGGTGAGTTTTTCCAGCGGCGCACCCGTGAGATCGAGCTTCGTCGACAGGAGACCGAACGCCGCAGATACCTGCGACATCGACTGTTCGACCTCTCCCGATGCCAGGACATTGCGGAAGCTCTCGTTCAGTCCATCGAGGCTCGCTCCGGTCGCGCCGGTCGCGCGCCCGATGGTAGATGACGTCTCGTCGAACTGCACGCCGAGCTCGAAGAGCTGCTTGCCAGCCTCGACCGCCACAACGCCAATGGCGGCGATGCCCGTAAGCAGCTCGCCCGACATGCCGAGTTTTCCCGCGAGGCCGTCGATGTTGACGCCGAACTGCTTGAAAACCTCATCGCCCTTTCCGTAGAGTTTGTCGAGACTGAAGCCCCACTGCGACAGGCCGCTCGTGATGCGATTGAGCGCACCCTCATAGCCTGATGAGTCTGCGGTTATTGTAGCTTCAATATCGTAGTCGCTCATCCTCAACCCCTACGGGCCGAACTCCGCAGGAGTCCCGCCCCAATCGTCATCGCTCTCCAGGTCCTCGTCCTTGCCGCCGTTGAAGTAGTGCGTGAAGAGCTTCGCGTTGAGCTTGCTCCTCTCGAACTCTATCTTCGCCAGCTCGCCCAGCATCGCCACAATCCTTCTAGGCCGCGAGCGCCAAAACTCTCCGGATCTCATCCCGAGCTGCACGCGCGATGCCGTGTACAGATAGTCCCAGTCCCACGCGGCTAGTTCGTCTTCGTCGCCGCGTCCTCGGTAGGGTCGGCAGCACCCTCCTGGACGGGAAGCGAGATGTTCATTCCGCGCTTGAAGGCTTTCGCAATGTCCTGCACCTGGTCCATCCTAATGCGCGACATCACCTTCTGCCGCGTCCAGCCCGACGTGTCATTTCCGTCGTCGTCGAGTCTCAGGAGGCCCGCGTACATGACGTCCGCGATGCGCTCGATGTAGTCGGCGTTGAGCCCGCTATCCGACTTGTCGAAGAGTTTCAGCACGTCGCCGTGCTTCTCCGCCAGGTAATGGATGGAGGCCATCGAGTAGTCGAGGACGACCATCTGGTCGCCGAGCCTGATCTCGATCGGCGCCTCTTCGCTCTTTATGTTGCTCATGCAGTCCCCTTTTTATCAGTGAGATGCGCGGCCATCCCGCATGGGAGGGCCGCTATTTTTCTATTACGGGAACGTCAGCGACGCGATGGCGGCTGCGCAGCCGATGCCGTTGTCGTCCTGAACTCCGGGAGTTACGGCGGCGAGCACTGTATTTACACCAAAGGCCACGGTCGGAGTAAAGGTGCCCACCACGGAAGCCGTGCCCTCTCCAGTGAAGGCGATCGAACCCGGCGCGATCGCACCTGCGTCGTATATGATGATGGAATTCTCCAGTACTGCCGTGAGCTCGTTCATGTTGAACACCGCGGCCGACCCCTTCGTAAAGGTGAAGGAGATGTTCGTGCCCGACTTCGCGATGACGCAGCTCAGCGCGGTCAGGTCGGCGGCGACCGAGAGCACGGGTGCCGCGAAGAAGTTCGCGAGCGTGCTGGCCGGAACCGCGGGATCGTCGATGCGCGGTATCACCGTCTGGTAGGTCTTGGTCGAGAAGAGGTCGGCGAACTCCGCGGTCAAGGTCATGGCCTGGAAGTTGATCGTCTCCTTCTTAGTCTCGCCGCCCTCGTCGGGCTTGGAGAACTTGCCCTTGAGGAGCCAGCGGTACCGGAATACCTTGTTTCCGTTGGCATCGTTGCCGGCGAGATATTCCTTGTACCCGAGCGCCACCCATGGCGACTGATCGAGCGAGGACTCGACGTACATGCCGTTCGTGAGCGTGAGCCCGAGGAGCTGCGCATAGGCGCTCGGAAGCACGTCGTACAGCTCGATGGAGAGTTGCCGCTTGCCTACGGCATTGGCGACATACGCGATGTAGTCGTCCGCGTACAGCGATGCCAGCGTGCCGTTGGGCTTCATGGTCATCTTCATTGCGCCGGCCAGCGCGGAGACGGCGCCATAGGTCGGAGTTCCGCCCACGACGTCCGACGCCTCGTTGAGCACGGCCACGACGACATCCTGGATACCTATCTTCGGACGTCTGATTGATACGGACATAATGTCCCTCCTACCTAAACGAGATCGCCCGCAACGACGGCGCGGCGAAATTCCATGTGCAAGTGACGGATCAATTGGCCGGGGTCGTGGACATCACGGCTCCGACAGCTGAAAAGAAGTGGCTGCAGAACGTTGACGACGGCGATCCCTATTTCGGTCGTCGTTGGCATTGACGGGTCTGCTTTCGTGTAGGCATCGACGTTGAAGATGATGTCGCTGGCGCCCGGCATGTTGTCGCTAAAGAGCGTGTCGGACTCGTCGGCCTTCTGGAAAATGACGATCGGGAAAAACGTCTTCTCCTCGGGCTCGTAGTCGATGACATGCGAAGCTCCGCCGAGGAGCGCGAGGAGCGCGGCGTCAGCGGAGAGCTTGCCGTAGACCCAGGCCTTAACCGGCAGCATCGGTTGCCCCCACGCCAAGGCTTGCGCCTTCGAGACCGTAGGAGACATCGCGGCCGCTCACCGATCCCTTGATGAGCTCTTCGATCTTGGTGGAGTTCTTTTTCAGTGCCGGCTGCAGCCAGGGCCGCGCCGCCATTTTCGATGTCCCGTATTCGAGATATGCGCCATAGGGAGGATTCCCGATCGTCGAGCCGACGCGCCCCACGACGCGCGATCCGTCCTGCTCGACATCGTGGGTGATGCTCTTGCGGAGCATTCCCGTGTCCACAGCCGGAGGGGATCCCGCCATCGATGGATGGTGATTGTGCTTGCCGTAGGACTTGGACCCGTCGATCAGCGTCTCCGTCATCCCGCGCTTGGCCTCCGCCTCGATGATGAGGCATGCTTTCGTGACGGCCTTGAAAAGGTCGCCGTGCGCGCCCGTTGCCCTGGCCTCGAACTTCTTCTTCATGGACGCGATCTGCTCTTGGAGGTTAGTGTTTGCCATCATTCCCCCTGCACCGGCACGAGCGTGCACTCACAGTGCCGCTGCCATGAGTTGACGCCTAGGATGTCGTAGTAGCGCGTGATCCCGTCCTGGTATGTTGTCACGGCGACGCGGCTGTTGTTGACGAGGGCCGGGATGAATCCTGCGACGTAAAGCGCCTTGGTGTCGGCGATCTTGTTGGTTAGCCCCCAGAGTTCGATCTCAACTTCCTTCAGGAGCCACGGCTGAATGTCGGCTTTGAAGGTCGCCTCCGGCGCGATGGCCGGGGTCTGCTTGTATCCCCAGGTCTTCACCATCGTGCCTTCGGAGTTTGGAGCCAGCACCGGAGCGTAGACGCTCACGGTCGCATTACTGCGCATCGTCCAGCCTCCCCTTCGACTTTCCGGCCTCGACGATTTTCGGTTTCGGCTGAGGATGGTTGTTTTTCTGATTGGCGCGCTTGTCCCTTTCGGGCTTGCGCACCATCTTGTCGAGGTAGCTGCGCAGCATCAGGCCACCACCCCGCGCACGTAAGGCGCGATCATGTCGAGCACGGACTTGCTCAAGCCCTGGTCGGCCCGGAAGGTGTCCCGGACCTTGCCCTCCATGTGGTCCTGCATCCCCATTCCGCCTGACTCCAGGATGTTGAAGGCCTCAAGGGTAGCGGTGACGGCCGCCGAGTAGATGTCGTAAGGCAGGCTCGCGGGGTTGTCCTCGACGTAGTTGGGATCGCCGGGCAGGTACCAGCCGCCGGAGTAGGAGACGAGAATCGAATGGAAGCCCGCGACAGGGTCATAGGCGATGCCGCGGACATACCAGTTGCCGCACCAGCCGTCACCCCTGTAGACCTGGCCGATGGCGTCGTATTGAGGCTCGCGAGAGTAGTCGGTTACGGCGACGCCATCGAGGGTGATGGAGGCGATGGCCTGGATAGGCTGGGTATCGAGCTGGAGCAGCTGGCGGTTATTGACGGCGTGCGGCTCGCCGACGATGACGCTGAAGGCGGGATTATAATGGAGTTCGCCCGCAATCTGCGCGCTAACGCGCTTGATGAGAAGCGTGAGCTTTGCATCTTGGGACGTGTCCGAGAGATCGAGCAGCGTCTTTACGTCGGCGAGCGCGCACAGGGTCATCACACGTACCCGTAGATAGTCTCGTTCTCGATGGCGGGATCCTCGGAGTAGTCGCCGAAGACAATCTCGCCCGCGGCGATGTTTCCGGGCGACGTGCCGCCGGTGTAGGCCGGCGTGACCACGACGCGGATGTACCGCTTCGCGCCGCCGAGCGCGACGAGATACTCGGTGAGTCCTGCGGTAAGGACATTGAGAGCCGTTTCGAGTGTGACATAGGTCGTCGCGTCCGAGAGGTTGGCGGCATCTCCGTGCTGGATGATGACGGCGAAATCCGCGGCGCTCGGGGCTCCTGTGACGACGGCTCGCTCAAGGACGAGCTTCGCCGAACCCACGCCGAGTCTGTCGATGATGGCGCCGTCGATGGCGGCGCTGCCGCTCACGGCCTGAGGAGAAAAGGCGCCGAGGCCCGCGGCCTTGCCGGCGTAAACGCGCTGTCTGAAGTTGGAAACCATGGTGGTTGCCCCCCTAGTGATCGATGGGTGAGTAGGGAGAGGCCTTTCGGACCCTCCCTAACGGTTACGACGCGTACTGGCCGTAGACCACGGCCTTGGGCTGGCGCATCGAGAAGTCATGCTCGGCGATGATGCGGATGAGGGTGAGGTCCTGGTCGAAGGCGGAGATGGTCTGACCGCCCGAGACGAAGGTTCCTTCCCTGGAGAGCTCGAGGCTGAGATCGTAGGACACGCCCCAGAGCGCGAGGGAGAAGTCGGCGACCCAGAAGTCCGACCACGCATTGGCCGTGTCCTTGACGACCGTCGAGGAGGAGACGAAGGGGAAGCCGTTGAGGGTCTTGTTGCGGAGCATCTCATCCGCCCAGGCCCAGGGGCCGCTCGCGAAGGCCTGCTGGAGAATCCAGCTCTTGCCCATGGGGCTGAATATCCACGCGACATTGTTCATCGGCACGTTGGCCTGCTCGAGGAGGGCGATCATGTTGATCGGGGTCTCCTTGGCGAAGGCGGTCGCGGTCGAGCCGATGGGCTGGATGCCCGGGATGTTCTTGAGGCCGCGGGGCGTGAACTGGGTGCCGGCGCCGTAGAGGAACGCGGCGTCGAGGGCGATGCGCGAAACCGTCTGGAGATCCTGCGACACCCAGGCATCGAGGCCGACCACGTTCTGCCGGAGCAGAGTGTTCGAGACCGCAGTCATCGCCTTGAGCTTCTTCGATCGGAGGTTGACCGCGTCGAAAACCTGGTCAGTCTCGCCGGTGGGCTGATCCTCACCGACCCAGCCGACGGCCGAGGTCGCGTCCATGCGAGGGATGGAGAAGTTTCCGTTTGGCATCGGCACGCGAGTGACCCCGAGCTTGTCGAGGATCGTGTTCGCGTAAAGGAACTTGATGTAGTCGGGAAGGAGTATCTGCGGGATGTTGAACCCGCCAGCCGACGGCAGCCCCGCGGTGAGGTCCTTCTGCATCATGCCGTGAAGGGCCTTGGATTCCGGGAACGTGCGCTTGGCGACGTCGAAGATATAATCCTTCGACACGCTCTTCACGTTCGTGACTTTCTTCTCCTCCATCGCCTTGAGGCCGGAGACGATGAGCTGGCCAATCATCTGCGTGGCCGTGGGCTCGGCGAGGCCGGAGCCCTTCGACGCCGCGGCGGCGATCTCGAACTGCTCCATCATCTGCGTGCGGAGAGCCGACTTCTTCTCTTCCTCTAGTTCTGCGGGCTTGAGAGCCTTCGCGATTTCGGCCTGGATGGCCTCGGTCGTGAGGCCCTTGGTCTTGAACTCGGCCTCGAGCTTGGCCCTTTCGTTGGCCATGTTGAGCTCGAACTGCTTCTTGAAAAACTCCTCGAGTTCCTTCATCGTCACGTGTTCACTGCGTCTTCCTTCTCGTTCTTCGAACTGCGGCGACCGGTTCTTCCGCTCGCCTCGCCATGCCTGCCGGTTTCATTCCCCCGCCCCAGGCCCGACAACCCCGTCAATCCTCGTCCGATATGTCGAGGACCGACTCATCGTCGTCGTCCTCGCTCTGATCGTCCTGGCTCTCGGGCTCCGGAGGTTCTTCCTCCTCGCCTGCAGTCGGACCATCACGCAAGTTCTGGATCGCCGCCTTCATCTTCTCGTGAGCGGACGAGAGCATATCCATCTGTTTTTGCATGCCGTCCATTCCGGCCTTGAGGGCCTTGTGGTGCTTCTCGATTTCGTCGAGCGCCGCGAGCGAGTGCGCGGAGAGGCGGGCCCCCGTTTTGGTGCGCTCGGGCGCTCCCGACTTCTCGGGAACGTCCTTCCCGAATTCCTCGTAATGCTTGGCCAGGTGCTTTTCGACCGCATCCATATCGGCCTCGGGGATGTCGGCGCCCCCACGGCTTCCGCGCAGAACCGCCATTGCGGCAGCGACGCCCTTCCACACCGTCTTGTAGCCGTCGGCCTTGCCGAGATGATGCGGAAGCTTGAAATCGGCCTTCGTGAGGTCCTCGGGTTCCTTGTCGGCCTTCCAGGCGCAGATGGCGGCGAGGTCTTCGGTATCAGAGGCCTTGATAACGGCGCCAGCATCCCACGCCTCGTCTTCGTCGGCGAGCGGGAAGTGCTTGAACGGAATCGCTCCCTTGATCATGGTTCGCGCCTCCTCGAAAATCTTCGCCATGCGGCCCGAGGGGTCGTAGGATTTCATCGCGGTTGCCAGCGCGTCCTGGTTTGAGGGAACGGGGACGGCGGAGAATTCCATGAGCTCCCATTTGGAGATGATCGAACCCCAGCCGCGCTTTGATTCGGGGTTCGGCGTGGACTCGACGGGATTGAACCCGATCGATACCGCGTTCAAAAGCTTGTTCTTGTAGAAAAAATAGGTGGTGTCGACGAGCTTCACCTTCTCGCTCGCGTTCTGCGGCTTGCCGCCAGTGAGCTCCTCGATGGTGGGGAAATAGACGATGGCATTGACCTGCTTCTGTTTCTGATCAACCCACCACTTGACCGGGCGGCCGAGAGGAAAATCACAGTAGTTGTGGAAGCCGAGAAACTGCGGGTTCTTCGCGAAGTTCGAGAAGTCGCAGCCCTTGGCGATCATGACGTCTTCGTCGCGGTCCTGGGCCTCGTTCGAAATCACAAACTGAATCTGGCGATCGCCGAGGTCGGTGGTCTCGGTCGCAACTATCTTCTTCATCACTCCCCCTCGTCTTCGACAATCGGCGACGTCGTGCAGCGGCAGTTGACCACCTCTCCGGGATCTCCGCCGGGATCGCCGGGATACATGAGCTGGTCCCCGCCAACGTCAAAGGGATCGTCAATCCCAACGACCTGCCCGTCGGCATCGATATGGTCATCTCGCGTTCTGTCGTCCATCGTGGCCACCCATTCTTTTTTACCGACACCCTCAGTTTTGTAGGTCGCGTAACTTCCGAAGTTCATCGCGCCCGTGGTCTCCGTCCTTGCGATCGTCGTAGCACGGGCCTTGTCCATATCGTCGTAGGTGTCATCGCAGATCGACATCAGATTTTTTATGATATTCCCAAGGCTGTCACCACTCGCCGCCGATGCCGACAGCGAGGACACGAGCTTGTCGTTAAGCACCTTGTTCGTGGTGTCGTTGATCCCCTTGGCCTTCTTGAGTCCGTATTCGTCGATCCACTTGTTCGCCCAGATGTTCCAGATCTCGCTTGGCCCCGCTTCCTTGCGGTGGCTCTTCTCCTTGCCGAGGAGCTCGAGCGCGTGCGCATTTCCGATCTTGAGCATCTCAGACCACGCCGGCGCCAGCGACCGCTTCACGGAGACATCGGCTCCAGGAGTGAAGCAGGATCCGAGGGCGGTCGTGATCGACGCCGGAGATTGATCCTCGGTCACTGCGGCCTTGATCGCGGTCTTCACGCGCTCGCGCTGGGCCTTCGCGATCGTCGCCACGGCACGTTTGAACATGGGTTCGCCGGAGGTCGCCTTGCGGTCGAAGGATTTCCATATTGCCTCGCGCCTGGCGGCGGCTGCGGCCTTCTTGGAATTCACGACGGCTTCCTTGCTGCTGGATTCGCCGTCATCGTTTTCGTCGGTGATAGCCAGCGCTTCCTCATCTCCGGGAGCGGGCTCCGTATTTTCGTCCTCGATGTCGAGGACGTCGGTACCGTCATCCCGTGGCGCCTCGGGTTTCGGAGGCGCCACGGGATCGGGCTTCGGCTCCGGCGGAGGCGGGGCTTTTTCGAAAGGGATTTCAACGAGGCCCACGCTTGCGACGAAGACGTTGCCGATCTCGGGCGGTAGCTCGGGAAGGCGGAATCGCGTTCGCCATTCGTTGCGCGTGATCGCCATGCCGGAAAGCCCGGCGGTGTAGACGCGGAGGGCGAAGTCTTCGTCCTCCTGGATGATTTTGGTGTGGCGGAGGATGAGGTCGAGGCTGTAGTCGACGGCAACGAGCTGGTTGTTGACCGTTCTCTCATACGATGATAGGTCGTAGGAAACCACGTTTTTGCTGAAAAGATAGAAGGCGGAATCGATCGTCGCGCGATTCGAGTTTTCGATGATACCGTAGATCTCTGGAGGGACCTGATTGTGTTGAAGCGCCAGGTCTCGCAGGAACTTCCGGGTCTCGATCATGTCGACTTCGCGCTGGGTATCTCCGATCTTCGTCACAGTGAGGTTCTTTCCTCCGATGACAGCTGGCTCGTGCGAGCGCATCCATCCGCCGACGCGCTGAAGAAGGGTTTCCTTGATCTGTTTCGCTGCGGGATCGGAAAGCCCGTCGCCCGTGATGATGTAGGGCGGCATGGCATCGTTGTGGAAGTAATTTTTTTGGTACTTTGCCGCGTACTCGTCGGTCTCGATCTCATCGGAGATCGCCTCCGTCGAGCCGCGGCCGTTTCCGTAGGGATCGGATAGATCCGGATCCTTGAACCAGACGATATCGATTGGCTCAACCGTGAGGGCCTTCGATGCCGTGACGCCATAGGGATAGACGAGGAAATGGTGGTCGCCTACGGTTGGCTTTTTCGTAACCCATGCCCCGGGAACGGGAAGAAGCGAAATCACATGGCCTCGTTCGTCGCGGACCTTTAGCCAGAAGAACTCTCCGACGAGGCGGCGATGGGCGAAGGTGAGATACCGCAGGGTCCATCCGTCGAGCTCGGGAAATGTAGGGCATGGATTCTCAAGCAGGTCATAGAGCTCATGATCATCGATCGGGGCAGCGGCGTCGCCGTTGGCGCGAAGGTCTTTTTTCGAATACAGCTTCCACTCGACGGAGGCTGCGGCTTTTGCGATGACGCGAACGGGGTCCAGGCGCGGATTGGTGTGAAAATATCCCGGTAGACCTGTCTTCGCGCGATCAGGTGCGCGCGACCAGGTGCGCCGGAGCATGTTCTGCAGCCGGTCTAGTCCGCCCATCAGGACCTCGCGCGCATCCACGGCTTAGACCTTGCGGATCCAGATATCGAGATCGTGGACGAGGCTCGACGAGCCTTTCATCTGGCCGATGCGATCACAAATGGTCTGGTAAAGGTTTTCCTCTTCGACCTGCTCGCGGATGAGGCCCTTCGAATCCAAGAGCCACTGCTCCGTCATGTAGTCGAATTCCTCGCTGGCCTGCGCGAGCATGGCCTCGAGGAGGGCTGTCGTTGCCCTCTCGTTTTCGAGTGCGGTTTCGAAAAGCACGATCGGGCTCGTGCCAGGATTGATATCGGGGTCGTCGAAGGCGAGGCCGGAGATGGCGAGCGCGATATTGCGCGAATTCGCGTACTTGAAAACAAGGTCGGCATGATCACGTTCGCCCTTGGCCTCACGGCGGAAGAAGCGCGCGACGCCAGTGAGGCCAAGAGACTCCGCATAGGTCGCGCGCTGGAAGTAGCGCAGGCTGTTGCAGGTCTCGGCCTGGTACTGGATGCGGAGCTTCTCGATCATGTCGTGACTCAGCGCCGCCATAGGCTCCTCCAGGCAAAAAGAAAGGGGGCGCACCATCCCCGTCGATTTCTCGACGAAGTTGATGCGCCCCCTCTGCGGGTAAGCGGTTCGGGGCCGAGGCCCCTACAAGTTGTCAAAACCAAAAGCGTGATTCCCCCCGCAACTAATTAAATAATATCCCTTTTAATTTTTCGATGCAAGCAGTTCCGGGATTTCGACATCTCCATGGGCTCGCAGCTTCTTCGGCTTGCCCGCCAGGATGAGGACTTCGAGGCTTCCGGTCTTCTTGGACCTGGCATATTCCTCAAGCTGCCTCTCGATTCCTTTCAGCATGGCCTTGGTTTCCAGGTCCATATCTCTGCCTAACGAGCCTGATGCTCGCCGCACCATGAGGTCTCGTGCGTGATCGGGAAGAGAAAATCGCCGAATCCCGGGACTGGCGGAAAACGACGGCACTCTCCGGCCCGGCCTTTAGTACGATAAAAAAAACAGCCGGCGCAAGTAGGCGCATTATCGGTCACGGGGTCTTTCGTGGTCTCGGTGCTCTGCGGCGAGTCATCGGGAGGGAGCTGTGGCGCAGTAGCCTGTATATGGGATTTTGGCGGCCGCCCCGGACCACGGCGAGAGCCGTTGCTCATGCCTCATCCTCGTCGACAGCCTCGGAAACCTCGTCGTCACTCCTGCTCTTGGCGACCAGGCTCTTCTCGACTCCGTTGAAAATCCAGAAAAGTGCGCCGCGAGGGTCATCGCGGACAATGGTCTCGATGTCCTCGTGCAGAAGCACGTCGACCGCCAACTTCTGCCTTACGGGCCTCCCACGGTCATCGATAAACTCAACAGTCACTCGCGCATTCATGGTCTCTCCTTACCAAGCCTTGAAGGTGTTGGCCGGCGTCAGCAATTCTTCGATCGCATAACGGCATGCTGCCATCGCATCATCGTGGAAGCTGAATATTTCCTCGGTGAGGTTGCCGAATCTATCCTTGCGATAGACGGCTCCACGGACCTCGGCTGCTAGGCCCGGGCATGCATCGGGATCGATATGCCATCGGTGACCTCGAAGATAGGCGTATTGCGCCTTCACCGAATCAGGCCCCTTCACAGCGGGCTCGAGGTAGAATCCGGCATTGTTCCACTCTGCGATGCTCTTGGGCTCGGCAGAGTCGGCGCGAACGCGCTGGCTGTGGTCGAGGATGTCGAGCGAAAGCTCGATGATCTCGGGATTCGTCCGTTGCCGGACATAGAGTTCGCGGAAGCTGTAGAGTTCGTCATCCTTGAGGCCGATAAACTCAAGGGCATCGTAATGCTGAAATCCGAAATCCTTGCCGACGAGAACACGATCGAAATCCTCATACTTGTAGCGGCAAGGTCCGAAGATCGCATTCGGGAAGGCCTGATCGCCGAGCTGGCCCCATTCGCCGAGAGCGTAGACCTGATAGAGGTTGGGATCCGAATCCTTCAATGCCTCAAGCTCGCCGCGATAGGCGGAGTCGAGAAATCGGTTATCTTTGTATGTCGTCTGAAGGATCGTCGCGTTAGCCTTGGGATTGTCGAAATAGGTCTTCTTGAGATGATGCTGCACGTTGACGGGGTTGAAGGTCAGAAGAAACTGGAGCGGCTGCGGCGTGAGTCCTCTGAGGCGGAGATTGAGCTGAGTAATATCCTCGGGCTCGAACTCGCTGGCTTCTTCGGTCCAGATATCGGTGAGGGGCCCGGACTTGAACGTGACTGATTTCACGCGCTCACGAGCTCGGATGTCATTCATGCCTCGGAATATGACCTCGTTGCCATTGATGCAGCGCAGATACATGCGGGACTCGTTGATGTCCCAAAGCGATGTCAAATGCCACTGGCTGATTGTAGCCACGAGGCCGGCAAATGTCGAAAAGCGATTAGCCTCTGAGACCTTACGCATTGCGAGCAAATTATGCCCAGTCTCAGCAGTCAGACGATAGACATAGCGCTGGGCGGCCCCTACGGATTTCCCTGAACCAGCTCCGCCCACCCAGAGGTTGAAGCGGTTATGGTCCCAGAGCGACGCATAGAACTTTGAATTCATCCATGCGGGCAGGGTTGCAAAATCTACGGAAACCACAATGGCCCCCATTGTGACGAAAAATAGAAAGGCGGCGGTCCTACGCATCAGGCGCCCCCTTTGGCAGTTCAGGCGGAAGACCGATGCTGATAGGGCCATCGAGTGTGAGCTTCTGCCCCTCGGTCGCCTCGCGTATTTCTTTCATCAGCGAAACGGCGGCCGCGCCGCCGGAGATAAGCACCTTTTTGACGACGCTATTAACCAGCTTCTCGCCGGTCATGTTCTGCTTCTTGCCGTCGACGTTGACCGCGAATTTCTCGGCCAGGAACTCGCCGTAGATTTGGGACATGAGCTTTTTCTTGCGGCGCGACTCGCCGGAGGCCTTGCCGCCCTTCGCCCCCAGAGCCCTAGCTTCCGCCTTGCTTCGGGTCGAGGCAGGGCGCAGGTTGTCTTTTCCACTCATATCGAGCCCACGCCTTCGGAAGTCCTTATACCACAAGGCCAATAAATCGCCTGTAAATCGCCTCTATTTGTTGACAACCCAAGCGCTTGGGTGTATATTATTAGTATCACGAGAGCGAGGAGAGCAAGATGAACAAGATTAGGATTCGAACGCTGGGCGGGAAGATGATCGAGTGTGAGGCTGAGATTATAGACAAGGACAACGAGGGCCGGCAGTACAGCATCGCGATCCATGCGGGACACGTCTATGAAGTTGTAGAGCGCGACTCTTATGGCGCGATCTTCAGCGCTCGCGAGCTCATGAGTGTTTCCGACGCTGGGCGCAAAGGCGGCTCGTCCAAGTCTCCCGCGAAGATCGCCGCCAGCCGCGCGAACGGCGCGAAGAACAAGCCCGCGAAGGCGTGACATGAAAGCCCTCACCGTAAAAAACCCCTGGGCATACTTAATATGCTCGGGGGCGAAGGATATCGAGAATCGGACTTGGCGGATTTCGTTTCGGGGGCGCATCCTCGTACATGCCGGCGGGACGATCGATCGACGCGACTTCGTTCCGCGCGTCGACTGCCCTGCGCACTGCTCGGCGATCATCGGCTCGGTCGAGATTGTCGACTGCATTCGCGACAGCTCGAGCCCGTGGGCCTTCGCTGACTTCTGGCATTGGGTCTTGCGCGATCCCGTGCTCTTCGAGCGCCCGATTCTAAACATTCGCGGCGCCCTCTCGTTTTGGGAGATACCGGAAGGAATAAGTATTCCGGCTAGCTGAAAGAGATTTATTTAGGGTCTTGATTCCTGCATTCGGCGCAGTTCTTCCCGCTCGCCTAAGCTGCCAATTCTTATTCCGCATCATCGATTTCGCGAATCCGTTCAGACTGGTCGTAATACCGAAATATTCCCCCTTGTTCACGTGGTCGTCGCCTATCAGCTCCATCATGCGCGAAGCAATACCGATTCCCTGGTAATCCGGCAGAACCACAATGCGATGAATCTTATGCATGGGATGAATATCAGGATGCGGTAAATTGATGATCGCGCAGAACGCCACAGGATGATCGCCGATGAACGCGACGAACTCCCGCGCCGACCTATTTAGGTCGTGGCTCAGATAGTGATAACGCCTAAACATTTCCCATAGCCCTTTAATTTCGCGAACTTCAAGATTGATTTTTGGGCGACGAACCGACCCCCTTGTCATGAGCATTTCATCCGTCGAGAAGACCCAATCGGGTTCTAGCCAGGGAATCACGTCATAGTGACAGGTGACGGCGATAAACTTCTTCTTCGAGCGTCGGACGCTTCGCTGGAGAGCAAGGCTTCCAATCTGCGCCACCTCGCGATCGACGACCGACGTGTACTCGTCGAAGATGATAATTTCTTGATTCTGCAAGATCGCCCGCGCGAGGTCGACGCGCATTTTCTCGCCGTTCGATAGGACCTCGTAGGGTTTGAGCCACGAGGGCGGCGAGGCGAAGCCGACCGACGAGAGAACGCCGAATAGATCTGCGGCGGGGATGCTCTTATCGAAGTCGTCCACTACGCAAGCGGCTTTGTACTTAAACTTCGCGAAGTACTCGCCGAAGAGCTCGCGGGCGATCGTGGTCTTGCCGGTCCCCGACTTCCCGACGATGACGCCGATATTCCAGGACTCGGGCGGTGTTATCTCGCCCGTAAATCGCTCGTCGAATTTGTCTTCGGAGATATCGAATTGATCGTAGAGCTGGGCAACACGAAAGCTTTTAGCGCCGATCTCATTATGTTTCACAATGTCGAAATGCGGCATTTGAGCCCTCTTTCAACAAATTCGCCGTATAGCTCTTGCGCTTCCTGATCGCTCGTCGCGGATATTACAAGCTCAATTTTATCGTGGTAGCTCGCAGCGTCGCCCTCTGTCGTCGTTTCTTTCGTACCGATTTCAAGCTTCCCGCCATATAGCGCCAGCTCGCCGCCTTCGATCTCGAGCCCGTCCATGAACTCGAGTACGCTATCCACGCTCATGGCCCCGTATTGGCTATTCAGCCGGAGGAGCTTCTGCTTCGCCTCGGCTTCATCTTTCGCCTCAACGTAGGAAACCGGGAATAGCGGCAGGTTATCCCCGCGCTTGCGCATCTCGGCGAGGGCCTGAATGCGGCCATGCCCGTCAAGGCAGCGATTATGCCCGTCGCCGTTCCAGACGAAGAACGGGAAGCTGAAGCCGTACTTGGTGATCGAGGTGATTATCTTCTCAACGTCGGAGGCGGTGCGCTTCTTTAGGTTGCCCTGGAAGTCCTCAATTGCATCGAGGGGGAGCAGGTCGGCGCCTCGGCACTCGATGCGG
>Ga0307376_10002192_pt1 | contig 19609 bp, 17 predicted proteins | sample TR2MG_FD_202536 | JGI IMG/M metagenome (GOLD analysis project Ga0307376, IMG submission 202536) | Soil microbial communities from Risofladan, Vaasa, Finland - TR-2 | ecosystem: Environmental > Terrestrial > Soil > Coastal area > Acid sulfate soil | place: Finland: Risofladan, Vaasa | collected...
ACGAATACGGGAATCCGAATCGCAGCGAAGAGCTCTTCTTTCCGGGAGCAGAGGATGCGCTGGAGGACGGTGACGTACTGCTGGTGGTTGGCAGCAACAGCGATATCGAGACACTGAAGGAATATTGAGGAGAGCGCGATGGTACTGGTAAAACGTGGCGTGCTCATTCTGTTCGGCATCGCGGTAATCATCGCCATAATTGTCTCCGGAATATACGGCTACAATCTGATCCGCGGTGCGGCAACCCCGACAAGCGGCATGTTCGACGCGGCAGCCGCCAAGGGAATTGCGGAAGACGTTCTATTCGCGACGATTCTCGTGGCCGTGTTCACCGTTGTGGCCATTGTGGCCATGATAATCCGCAGCCGGCATGTCTCGCGTGAGCTCGAGAAGATAGTAGAAATGAGCCGTTACCACGATTTCTCACCCGAAGCGTCACTTCGACGCCTCGGTGAAATAGGCGCGCAACTGACAGCCGTATATCGACATGCGAATGCGGTAAGTACGAGCAAGAGTGTAAAAATCAGCGCGCTCTCCGGTCTGAACGACTTTCTGGTATCAAATCTTCCGATTCCAATTCTGGTGGCCGACGCAACGGGCACGGTTCTTGAAGTGAGCAGACCGATGCAGGAGCGGCTTGAGCTGAACCGCAACGAACTGCTCGGCGAGTCCTTCGGCAAGCTGGTTGATGATCCGCAATGGAATGAGGTCGAATCTGAGCTGCGACGGTTGCGAACGCCGGTTTCGAGAAAGTCGGTACTTGGTGAGATCACCTTCTATCCCATCGAGAATCGCGATTCGGAGGTCGCCTACGTTGTCTGCTCGCTGGAGAAGCCCGATCGGCTGCATCTTGTGGAGCGGAGCGCGTCGAAGTCGGTCTCCGGGCCGGCGCGCACTTCCGGCCTGCGCGGCCTTCTTTCCGGGATCAGAAAGCAGCTGGATGACCGGAACGAGAGACGCAGGAGCAACAAAGAGGAGTAGGGCGAGCACTCTCACATTGACACGCGTCCGGCTTGTCAGAAATAATGCCGTTACATGAAGAAGTATATCATCGTCACGGGTGGTGTCTGTTCGAGCCTGGGCAAGGGGATCGCCGCTGCCTCGCTGGGAAGTCTCCTTGAGAGCCGTGGGCTCAGGGTACGGATGGCGAAAGTCGATCCGTATATCAACGTGGACGCCGGTACGATGAGTCCGTATCAACACGGCGAGGTGTACGTTACCGACGACGGCGCCGAAACGGACCTGGACCTCGGCAACTATGCGCGGTTCACCATGTCTCCCCTATCGCGAGCGAACTCGATCACTACCGGTCAGATCTATCAGGAAGTAATCCAGCGCGAGCGCGAAGGTCGCTACCTTGGCCGGACCGTGCAGGTGATTCCTCACATAACCGATCGCATCAAGCAACGCATCTATGCGGTGGGCGAAAATGATGAAGTTGACGTGACCATCGTCGAAATCGGAGGAACCGTCGGAGACATTGAGTCGGTGCCGTTCCTGGAAGCGATTCGCCAGATGATCCACGAACAGGGACACGAGAACGTCATTTCCGTCCACCTCACGCTGGTCCCTGAAGTAACCAGCGGCGAACTGAAGACCAAACCAACCCAGCACTCGGTCAAGGAGCTGCGGGAGATCGGCATTCAGCCTGATGTACTCCTGTGCCGCGCTCCGTGGTCGCTGGATGACGACATGCGCCGCAAGATAGCGCTCTTCACCAACGTCGACTACGATGCTGTCATCTCAGCCTACGATGTCCTTTCGACTATTTATGAAATCCCGCTCATGTACGCTCAGCAGGGTCTTGACGACATAGTCTTGCGGAAGCTGAAAGTTGATTCTCCGCCGGTCAATCTCACCGAGTGGCAACGGGTCGTCGACGTGTACCGCAACTGCAATCAGACAGTCAGGATCGCAGTGGTCGGCAAGTATATAGATCTTGCGGATTCGTACAAGTCGGTCGACGAAGCGCTTTTTCATGGCGGTATCGCGAACATGTCGCACGTGGAGCTGGTGAAGCTCGATGCGGAAAAGCTGGAAAAGATCGACGATCTGACCGAGGTGCTCGGCGACGTGGACGGAATCCTGGTTCCCGGAGGCTTCGGAAGCCGCGGTATCGAGGGAATGATCAGAACCGCGCGGTACGCCCGGGAGCACTCGATACCCTATTTTGGCGTCTGCCTCGGCATGCAGGTCATGGTGATAGAGTACGCGCGCTCGATTCTCGGTTACGCCGAGGCGGACAGTACCGAGTTCCATCCGGAATGCGAGCATCCGGTCGTCACGCTCCTTGAAGAGCAGGTCGACGTCAAGAACTACGGCGGTACGATGAGGCTCGGCAGCAGCCAGTCGAAATTGCTGCCCGGTACGCTCATCCGTGAAGTCTACGGAAACGAGCTGATCTGGGAGCGCCACCGCCATCGGTACGAAGTTTCAAACAAGTATCGTCCCGAGCTGATCAAGGCAGGATTGGAAGTCACTGCGGTGACCACAGACGATTCCCTGGTCGAGTCGGTTTCCTGGCAGAAGCACCCCTGGGGAATCGGCGTGCAGTTCCACCCGGAGTTCAGGTCTCGCCCCACTGAGGCTCATCCGTTGTTCCGAAGCTTCATTCAGGCAAGCCTGGCAAACATGGAGCGGCTCGGGCGGCAGGAACGGCGTGCCGGCTGCGACGATGATGAACCTTCCGGGGTACGGCGTCCTCCGCGCACGGTTACGCAGGATGCCCGAACCGAGAATCATGAGCAGATCCCGAAGCCGACCGCAGTGCAGTAGGGGCGGTCGGTCTGTTCGCGTTTCCGCAGCATTCAGTCTTGTCTGCGCATGCTCAGCTCTTGCGCTGAGCATCAGCGGGTGCAGCCTCAATTACCGGGCTGCCGAAGTAGCTCAGAAGCTCGAAGCGAACGTTCCCGACCTCATCTTCTATAACTTTCAGCACACGAGCTTTCGTCACAATCGAAAGACGTTCCAGATTTCAGCTGAAGTATCGAAATCATTTGATCAGAAAAAGAGTCAGGAACTCACGGGCATCCAGTTTCTGGAGTACAATGATTCAGGAGAGGTTATCACCCGCGGCAATGCCGACAGCGCCATTCTGTATACCGACAGCGACAACGTCCAGCTTTCGGGTCACATCAGCTTCTATTCGAAGCAGGAGCAGGCGACAATCGGATGTTCTTCGCTGTTCTGGAATGACAAGGCGCGAACACTGACTTCCGGTGCGAAGGAAGTGGTGACGATCCGCAAGGATTCCGGAACTGAGTTGACCGGTACCGGCTTCTTTGCCGATGCCGCTCGGAACGAGGTTCGCTTCTCCGGTCCGGTTTCGGGAACCGTCGTGGTCGAGGACAAAGGGGGTGCAAAGTGAGCCACGGATCGTTTCGCGTACTCGCTCTGTTCCTGCTTGCCGCAGCTTCAGCGCCGGTCTGGGCGGTTACCGATATCCAGTTTTCGGCCGACCAGCTGGACAGCACGCTGGCGAAGGGAAACGAGCACACGACCCTTGTCGGAAATGCACGTGTTCATACGAAGAACACCGAAATTCATGCCGACCGGATCGAGCTCTACGGCACTGATTTCCGCTACGCAATCTGCACGGGACACGTAGATGTTGTCGACAGCGAACGCAATATCCATCTGACGGGTGATACGTTCTTCTACGACCGTCAGACGGAGATTGCGCGGATGGAAGGCAACGCGGTCATGGAAGACATGAAAAACGAAGTTGTGGTGAAGGCTGGATTCATCGAAAGCCGGGGCCAGGAAAACGTAGTCCTCATACAGATCGGCGTTCGCATATTCAAGAAGAACGTCGTTGCGCGCTCCGAATTCGCGATCTACCACCGCGACACCGACAAGCTTGAACTTTCCGGCATGCCGGTCGCCTACTACAAGGGCGATGAGTACCGCGCCGGACGCATCTCCATTGACTTGAAGACCGATGATATCAGTCTGGAAGGTCAGGTGAGCGGTCAGATTGTCACGACCGGGAACAAGAGTACGCCTACGACCGCGACCGACGCAAATCCTTCAACGCAGTCGCCAGCGAGCGCGAAGTCGCCCGGAGCCGCGCCGTGAGTGGACGGACCATCCTTCAGGTTGAAGATCTCGTAAAGCGCTTCGGTAAGAAAGAAGTTGTCCGTGGCGTCAGTTTTGCGATGCATGAAGGAGAGGTGGTAGGCTTCCTCGGACCAAACGGAGCCGGCAAGACGACGGTATTCTACATGATCGTGGGATTCATCCGACCATCAGAAGGATTGATTCTTCTGGACGGTCAGGATATCACCCACGAGCCGATGTACCGCCGCGCGAGATCAGGTATCTCCTACCTGCCACAGGAGCCGTCGGTATTTCGCAAGATGACAGTGGAGCAGAATATTCTCGCAATACTCGAGTCACGTAACGACCTTGGCCGCCAGGAGCGCCACATGCGACTCGAGCAGCTGCTGAACGAGCTCGGAATTGCCGACAAACGCAAGCAGAAGGCGTACACGCTCTCCGGCGGTGAGCGCCGTCGCACTGAAATTGCACGCAGCCTTGCCATTCAGCCGAAGTTTCTGCTGCTCGACGAACCTTTCGCCGGTATTGATCCGATTGCAGTCTATGAGATCAAGACCATTGTGCGAAATCTTGCCGCACAGGGAATCGGCGTTCTCATAACCGACCACAACGTTCGCGACACCCTCGAAATAACCGATCGTTCCTACATCATCAAGGACGGCGAAATCGTCGTTGCAGGCTCGCGCGATGAAGTTATGGGTAACCCGCTCGCCCGCAAGGTCTACCTCGGCGAGGGATTCCAGATGTAGCCGACCCTGCACGTTCGCCCTTCAAGTTGACAAACAGAGGGGGGAGGCACAATATAATACGTGAGAGGTGAACTTGCAGTTCCAGAAACCTGTTCTTATCCAGGAACAGCGACTCAAAATGAATCCACAGCTGTTTCAGAGCATTCAGCTGATGACTCTCCCCCTGCAGGAGCTGAAGTTTCGCATTCAGGAAGAACTGGAAGCAAACCCCGCACTTGAAGTAGTGGAAGATCGGTCTACCGTTTCGATAGATACCGAAGCTCCTGCCCGGAACGAACGGAATGAGGAATACGACTACTTCGAAAACTCATCGGATCCCGGCTACACGCAGAGCGGTTACGACGATGAGGCAGGAGATGCAAAGCGTAAGTTCATGGAGGGAGCTCTCTCCCGTCCCGAATCTCTGCATGAGCACCTGGTATGGCAGCTCAGGCTTCAGCCGATCAGCGAAGAGGAGTTTGCGCTCGGTGAGTTCCTGATCCGAAATCTGGATGACAACGGATTCTATCGGGAGCCGATCGAAATCCTCGTACCCGAAGACCAACTGCCTGCCGCAGAACGAGTTATGGCGATCATTCGCACATTCGAGCCGGTGGGAACCTGCGTCAGGGACTATCGCGAATCACTCATCGTGCAGACTCGGCTGAACCCTGTTGCGCCGGAGTACACGCTTGAGATCCTTGCGGACTATCTGGACTTGCTCGAGCGCGGCAAGTACGCCGAGATATCCCGTAAGCTGAAAACCGATGAACAGTCGGTGCTCGAATGTCTTGAGTTCATCAAAGGGCTCGAGCCGTTTCCCGGCAGACAGTATTCAAACGACAAGTCAACCTACGTGATACCCGATCTCATGGTGAAGATGAAGGAGGGCCAATTCGTCATCATCATGAACGATGAGGAGATTCCGGTACTCGGAATCAATCCATTCTTCAAGCAGATGCAGGTGACACCGCCACAGGCCCCACAGAAGGACGTTCGCCAGTTCGTTCGCAGTAATCTGAAGAATGCGCGCTGGTTCATTCAGAGCATTCACCAACGCAATCAGACGCTTCTGAAGGTGTCGCGCGCGATAGTGGAGTTCCAGCGGGACTTTTTCGTTCGCGGACCCAAGTATCTGAAACCACTCACGCTGAAGGATATTGCCGGTGAGGTAGGGGTTCACGAGGCGACGGTATCCCGAATTACCAACGGCAAGTATGTTCAGACCGAGTGGGGTATCTTTGAGCTGAAATACTTCTTCTCGAACTCGATTTCCGGCTCCGGTTCCACCGGGTCGCGTTTCTCGAAAGAGGGTGTCAAACAGACAATAAAGGAGATCCTCGAATCCGAGAAACAGGAGAAACATCTCTCCGATCAGAGGATCGCGGAGCTTCTGGCAAAGCGAGGCATCAATATTGCCCGTCGTACCGTCGCAAAATACCGCAAGGAGCTCGACATTTCCTCATCATATGAACGATAGAACGAACCGTCATTCCCGAGGAAGCAGGTCCGTGGGACAGCTGTTTCCTCAGGGTAGAAAAACCCATCATGGAGGTGGCATATGAATTTCGAACTGAAGGGAGTCCATTTCGACGTCAAGGATGAGACCAGAGAGTTCGTCACCAAGAAGATCGAGCGCGTCGATTATGCGCGGGATCTGATCGTAGACCTCCTGTTTACGCTGACCAAGGAACGCCGTGACTTCAAGTGCGAAGTGAATATCAATTTCAGATGGGGACTCGCGAGCCACATAAAAGTCCGCAGTTACGATCTGCACGAAGGACTGGACAAGCTGATTGACAAGGTTGATTTGAAGGTCAAGAAAGAGAAGAGCAAGATTCAGGATCGCAAAGGCGCTCCCACGGAGGTTTGACACGCAGGTAGGGCCGGCAGTCTGCGGGATGCGCTGCCGGAAGATCTGTAACTCACCCAGGACTGATGCATGAAGAAATTTACCGTCCTCGACCTGCTTGATCAGGATCTGAAGGAGCATAATGCACTGAATCTCAGATGCGTCGGTGGCCGGTCCGGACTCTCGCGTGAGATCCAGGTTCCGGACCTGAATCGCCCCGGCCTGGCGCTTACCGGATTCTTCGACAATTTCGGACCGCATCGCATTCAGATATTCGGGCGCGGTGAGCACGCCTACCTCGAAAAACTTCAGCGCGACGGCAACATCGAGAGCCTGCAGGAGCTTTTTCGGCGAGAGATACCGTGTTGCATCTTCACCCATGCGCTTGAGCCGACCCGTGATTTCACCACAATTTCCGAGCAGGCTTCGGTGGCAACCCTGCAGACCGACATCGGTTCGAGCGAGTTCTCCTCCCGGCTCATACGGGCGTTGAGTAACGTGTTTGCGCCACAGGAGGTGATGCACGGGGTGCTCGTAGAGGTGTTCGGCATCGGCGTGCTCATCGTCGGTGACAGCGGTGTCGGCAAGAGTGAGGCCGCGCTCGAGCTGATCGAGCGCGGTCATCGCCTCGTGGCCGATGATGCGGTGGAGATTCGCTGCGTTGCAGGGAACATTTTGCAGGGTGCCGGCGCGCACAAAGCGCTCGGCCATCACATGGAGATCCGGGGACTCGGCATTATCAATATCACCCACATCTTCGGCGTCGGTGCAATCAGGGACAGCAAGCAGGTGCAGCTTCTGGTCGAACTTGAATTGTGGGATCAGAACAAGGTATACGACAGGATCGGAGCGGAAGATCGGACGCGGGAGGTGCTGGGCGTGCATGTTCCCTACCTTCAGGTACCCGTCAAGCCCGGCCGGAACGTACCTATCATCATCGAAACTGCTGCAATGAATGAACGGCTCAAAAAAATGGGCTACTATTCAGCGCGCGAGTTCAATCAGAGCGTGCTCAAGTGGCTTGAAAGCGAGAACGCTCGTAACCTATACTTCGAAAAACACGGTGAGTTGCTCGAGCGGGAACGTCAGAACGGCGGTGGTGCCGGCTCCTCAATCGCGCCGATGGACGAAGCAGACTAGCCGGGAGCTGAGGCGCAGATGTGCTCAGCTTTCGCGCGAGAATCGGGGAACATGATGGTAGAGAGGGAAGTAACCATCAAGAATCGGGCCGGCATTCACGCGCGCCCGGCTGCCTTGATAGTGCAGACAGCGAGCAAGTTCGCAAGCAAGATCAATTTCCACAAAGACAACGAGACGGTGAACGCGAAGTCCATCATGGGAATCATTACGCTGGGGGCGGGGTTCAACACTCGACTTACCATTAAGGCCGACGGCGAAGATGAAGGCGATGCGGTCGACGCACTGACGCGGCTGTTCGAAAACCGTTTCGAGGAAGAGTGAAGGCGCGGCGACTATGCACGAACTGGTTCACCACCTCCGGGGCGACTGTTCTGGTGTCTTCGGTGATCTTCTTTCTGTGTGCAGGGACGGCCGTGGCGCTCTCGGTTCAGGCACGCCTGGCCGAAACGTCGAGTGGCATCACAGTATCCGTATATCCGGATAATCCCCCTGTTTCGGAGGTCATGGACTCACTGGGAAACGGGATGCAGGCTGAGGTGACTTTCATCATTCAGGTGTACCGGGAACCTACCGGACTTATCCGGCTGTTCGGTGACCGGCTGGTGCAGGAAGTGCGCATTACCCGGGACGCCCGATGGGATGTGTACAGCCAGCAGTATCTGGTGTCCGGCACGGACCGCCCGATCGTGCGAAGCCAGACAGTAGCAGATTTCACCCGATCGTTTTTCGACTTGAACTCATTTTCGCTGCCGTGGTCCTTTCTCGGCAAGCATGCGAACGCGGGAGAGGTTCGCCCGTCATATCTCATGGTGCGCGTTCTTGTTCGTCCGATGAAACTGGTGTCAGCCCTTGCCATCATGTCAATTCTGCGGCTGGAACCGGAGGTCACCTCCCACTGGTTCAAACTGGAGCTTCCGCCACAGTCCGAGTCGGGGAACTGACGTGAGGATGCCACGGTCGGCAAGCGCATCACTAACCAGTCTTATCAGCCTGGTTCTTCTGTATGTACTTCTCATCGGACTTGTCCTTCTTTTCTCCAATCAGATTCTGACTGATCTGACCTTCTCCCACTCATTCTCAAGCATGCTTGTTATCTTTGTCGGAGTGCTCTTCCCGATCATCCTGATCGTCGCAATTGTGCTGAACATCGTGAGAGTTGTTCGTGACCGGGCACTTGGCCGACCGGGAATCCGGTTCAAACTTCGACTGCTGCTGTTCTTCTTTTTTATCGTGCTGCTGTCCTCGGTGCCACAGGGAATTCTGTCGGTCAATTTCATCAACAGTTCTACAAAACTCTGGTTCAGCGGTCAAACCGGCAACGCACTTCGAAGCGGACAGGATATTGCGCTTCAATACTATCAGGAGAAGACCGGCAGCCTCGCGGACTTTTCAAAGAGCAATGTACTTCGCAGCCTCCTGCAGGATGTCCCGCGCAATCCGCGGCGCGCATGGGACGGGATCCGAACGCTTGCGCCGGCGATCGATTCCATGCAGGTTTTCAGCCCGTCCGGCGCGGAGATTTATTTTGCCGGCACTGAGGGCACGAAGCTTCGCTATTCCCAGATTCAGAACAGCCGAACCGGTGAAGTTGTGAAGGACTCGACGGGGACTCTGAGCTTTGTGCGCGTACTGGTCTATCAGCCGCAGGCGGGCACCGACCGGAATGCCATTGTCCTGAGTGAGGTTCTACCACCCGGTTTTGATCGAGGCGCGACCGAGATCACCGGCGCGCTGGAGACATTCCGGCAGCTCGACCAGCTGCAGTCACTCTTTCTGCTTGGTCTTGTGCTGTTTTATGGATTCTTCTCACTGCCGCTCCTTCTGCTCTCCGTTCTGGTGAGTTTTTTCCTCAGCGACGAGATCATCCGACCGATAGTGCAGCTCGAAGACGCCACGCGACGGGTTGCTGACGGGGACTTTTCGTACCGGATTCTGTCGCGCCGAGGCGACGATCTGAGTCTGCTTGTCAGGTCGTTCAATCAGATGGTTTCGGAACTTGATCGGTCACGGCAGAAGCTCGTCCAGACGGAAAAGGTCGCGGCATGGCAGGAGATAGCGCAGCAGCTTGCTCATGAAATCAAGAATCCGCTCACACCAATTCGCCTCTCTGCCGAACGCATTCTGCGCAAGTATCAGCAGCTTGGTCTCACAGGGCAGGAGGAGTTCGAGCGTGTACTGGAGACGTCAGTTCGTTCGATCGTCAACGAAGTGAACGGCCTGAGCAGTCTGCTCAGCGAGTTCCGGGACTTTTCCCGGATGCCCGAGCCGCATTTGCAGACGGTACACGTTGCGGCAATTCTCCAGGAGGCCGTAGCGGCATACAGCACCTCGGTAGAGACTCTATTCCATACCGAACATGTCGATCCTGCCATCTCGATCCTCGCGGATCCCTCACAGCTGCGGCAGGTGTTCGCCAATCTTCTGCGAAACTCGATCGACTCTATGGAAGGTAAGGGCGAGGTCTACATTCGGGCAGACCTTGTCAAAAAGGGGAATAGCCTTTACTGTAGAATTCAGATTCAGGATACCGGTCCCGGCATACCACCGGAACTCCATGACAAGGTTTTCAACCCGTACTTTACCACGAAGAAGCACGGTACCGGGCTCGGGCTGGCGATAGTTGAACGCATCGTCTTCGATCACCGAGGACAGATATGGTTCGAGACTGAGCGTGGTCTGGGTACGACGTTTTTTCTGGACTTACCGGAAGGTTGAGCAGTGAGCACCTCGAATGACGGCAAGACCAATTCAAAAAGCAGCCCGGGCAGCGTTCTGATCGTAGACGACGAGCCGGGTATCCGCGAGGTCCTTTCCGCAATTCTCGAAGACGAAGGTTATACCATACATACTGCCGAAGATGGCATCATTGGCCTCTCGCTATTGAATCGGGAAGTTGTTGATCTGGTGCTGCTCGACGTATGGCTGCCCAACATGGGCGGGATTGATGTCCTGAAGGCGATCAAGAAGGATTGGCCCGAACTGGAGGTTGTGATGATCTCCGGCCACGGCAACATTGACACCGCGGTCAAGGCGGTCAAATCCGGCGCATTCGATTTTCTCGAGAAACCACTCAGCCTTGACCGGGTAGTAACGGTGGTGCGAAACGCAATCAGAATCGAAGAACTTCGCCGCGAGAACCTGCACCTGAAAAACGTCATGTTCACGCAGGATGAGATCACCGGCAGCAGCGATCCGGTTCTCCGGGTGAAGGAGCTTATCCAGCAGAGCGCCACGACTGATTCGCGCATTCTCATCACCGGTGAAAATGGAACCGGTAAGGAACTCGTTGCCCGGGAGATTCATCGGCGAAGCCATCGCAATCGCGGACCGTTCATAGAAGTGAACTGCGCCGCGATTCCCGACACGCTAATTGAAAGCGAATTGTTCGGACACGAGAAAGGCGCGTTCACGAGCGCGATCGGACGGCGCAAAGGCAAATTTGAACTTGCCCATCGCGGGACGCTCTTTCTCGACGAGGTTGCCGACATGTCCCTCAGCGCCCAGGCCAAGGTTCTGCGGGTAATCCAGGATCTCAAGTTCGAACGCGTCGGCGGCGAGGAGTCGATATCAGTCGACGTGAGGCTCGTTGCAGCCACAAACAAAGATATTGCGCGGGAGATCCGCAGGGGAAAGTTCCGTGAGGACCTCTTTTTTCGTCTGAATGTTATTCCGATTCATGTCGCGGCACTGCGCGAGAGGACCGGAGATATTCCGCTGCTTGTTGACTACTTCATGAACAAGCATGTGGAGACCAACGGTGGCATCCCGCGAGTCATAACCCCGGAAGGAATGCAGGTGCTTCTTCAGTACAACTGGCCGGGTAACATTCGGGAATTGAAAAATTTCGTGGAACGAATTAACATTATGACCGACGAGGCGGAGATATCCGCCGAAAGCGTTGTCAGGTTCCTGGGGGAGAGGAGCACCGGAAAACCGGAGGGGGGTCTTCTGGAGGAGTTTCAGGAGATGGGGCTGAACGAGGCGAGGGACGCTTTCGAAAAGCGCTATATCGAGCAGAAGCTCAGTCAAAATGGTAACAACATTACGAGGACGGCACAGGCACTTGGAATGTATCCGAGCAATCTGCACGGCAAGATCCGAAAGTATGGCATTAAAGTGGAAAAATGAAAGAGATAACTGCCAGACAACGGGAAGTGCTTCAATACATCAAGAGTTACGTTGCCAACCATAAGTTCCCGCCAACCATACGAGAGATATCCGAACGGTTCGCAATTTCCGTCAAAGGTGCCTACGATCACGTCAAGGCACTTGAAAAGAAGAGCTATATCCGAAGCAATAACAATCGATCTCGATCCATCGAAGTGCTTGAAATCGATTCTGAAACCAGTGAGCAGGTGGCGCGCATTCCGATCATCGGGAATGTTGCCGCGGGACTTCCGCTGTTTGCCGAGGAGAACTACGACGGTGTAGTTCAGATACCGTTCGAATACGTGCGAAAAGGAAAACATTTCGCACTTCATGTGCGCGGGGACAGTATGCGTGACGTCGGCATAATGGACGGCGACGTTGCGGTCATTCTTCAGCAGAACACCGCGGAGAACGGCGACATCGTCGTTGCAATGGTAGAGGACGCAGTGACGCTGAAGCGATTCTACAAGGAAAAGAACAGGGTTCGGCTGAAGGCCGAGAATCCGGCGTTTCCGCCAATCTACGCGCAGAACGTCCGCATCCTCGGAAAGCTTGCGCACCTGATCCGGTCCTATGAGTAAGGTGATCGGGGTCTATCTTCTGCTTGGTCCCGAAGCGGGAGAAAAGCGGGAGTTCGTCGATTCAATTCGCGCGGCAATAGAGAAGCGTACGGGTGAAAAGCCCGAGGAGACCCGTTTCTATCCGTTCGAAACATCCACCCACGAGGCACTTGCCTACATCCAGAACGGCTCACTCTTTTCCGCCCACCGACTCGTTACCATTGACAGCGCGGAACAGCTGAAGACCAAGGACGATATTGAACCACTTCTTTCCTACTGCAAGAATCCTTCGGATGACGCGACACTGATCCTCCTAAGCGATCAGACACAGGTCGATAAGCGATTGAGCGCCGCTGTGCCGCAGGAGCATCGCAAGATATTCTGGGAGATGTTCGACAACCAGAAGCTCGGGTGGGTCACCTCCTACATGCGAAGAGCCGGTTGCTCCATCTCCGCCGACGCGGCCGGACTCCTGCTCGAACTGGTTGAGAACAATACCCAGGAGCTGCGACTGGAGTGCGACCGCCTTGCGCTCTTCTTCGGGCGCGACCATGAGATACAGGTCGAAGACATCGAGAACTTCATCTTCCACAGCAAAGAGGAAAACGTCTTCACTCTCTTCGCTGAGGTAGCAGCTGCGGACCTGTCATCGTCACTCGAGATTCTTCAGAAAATCATGCTGGGAAACGATGGTTACCCGGTCGCGATCATTGCGGGACTAACCTGGCAGTTTCGCAGGCTACTTGCGCTGAAACTGCTGCTCGAAGAGCGATACGCGCTTCAGGACGCGCTTCAGCGCGCAAATATACGGGGCAAACGGACGCAGAAAGATTACGAAGCTGCCGATCGGAACTACAGTCGGGAATCGCTCGAGCGCATCCTCGTTCTTGCGAGCCGGTATGACGCGCAGTTTCGCCGGACCGGGAGCAATCTCCATCCTTTGCTTATGCAGCTATTCCTCTACTCGGTCATTGTGCGCAAAGGTGTCGAACCCGAACAGCACATCCAGTCCGCCGGCGAATACGAACTGTAACAGACTTCACCGGGCGGAGATCGGCTGTCTGTAGCCGACTTACCGCACCGGAATCTTCAGACGCAGCATGGAGGGCATGTCATGGGGCACGAAGAGCCGGTTCGAATTCTCATCGCCGACGCACTTTCCGCGACGGCAGTCACCGCACTCGAGCAGCTTGGCGCGAAAGTCACGGTGAACGCATCGCTGAAGGCTGAAGAGCTCCCCGCGCAGATCGGGGACGCGGAGATACTGGTTGTCCGATCGACGAAGGTGACCGCTGCGGCAGTCGATGCAGCATCATCGCTGTCACTCATCATCCGCGCGGGTGCCGGTGTGAATACCATCGATGTTGCCGCTGCAACCCGGCGTGGCATACACGTAGCAAACTGTCCTGGCAAAAACTCGAACGCGGTAGCGGAACTTGCCATCGGTCTGCTCATCGCAGCGGACCGCAATATCGTAAACGCGACGGTTGATATGCGCGCGGGCAGGTGGCGCAAGAAGCTCTATGGTGAAGCAGCAGGACTCCGCGGGAGAACGCTCGGCATCGTAGGCCTTGGATCAATCGGTCGTGCTGTCGTCGAGTGCGCACACGGCATGGGCATGAAAGTAGTCGGCTGGTCGCGCAGCCTCACGACGGAGACCGCGGAAGAGCTGGGTATTCGTGCGTGCGCAACTCCGCTCGAGCTTGCGGCGCGCGCGGACGCGGTGAGCGTACATCTCGCGGTCGCGCCGGAGACCGAGCGTTTCATCGACGCCGCGTTCTTCGATGCGATGAAATCCGGCGCGATCTTCGTCAACACGTCCCGCGGAGAGATTGTCGACCACGAGGCACTGGGAAACGCTGTGGCAAAAAAGGGTATTCGCGCTGCACTTGATGTGTTCGACGCGGAGCCTGCCGGAGGCGATGCGGAGTTTGCGGACACGGCATTTGCGAACCTGGTAAGCGCTGCGACACCACATATCGGTGCTTCAACCGAACAGTCGGCCGACGCGATTGCATCCGAAGTTGTGCGCATTGTCCGCGTCTACCTCGAAACCGGCAAACCGCCTCAGAGTGTGAACGTTCGCGAAAAGTCCGCGGCACCGAACAGCCTCGTCGTGCGCCACTTCAACCGTGTCGGGGTGCTCGCTTCCGTGCTAGATGTGCTCAAAGAGGCGGGAATCAACATCGAGGAGATGGAAAACACCATCTTCGGTGGTGAGGGCGTTGCGGCCTCATGCACACTCCGGCTCGATGAGAGACCGACGCCCCAGGTCGTTGCACGCCTTCGGGAGGCGGACAACATTATTCAGGTGAGCCTGAAGTAGGTTTTTCCCGCAGCGGTGAGGTTTTTTCGGCCGCCGCAAGTGTCGGATTACCGGTTCGGAGCATCTCCTGAATCTCCTCTGCCTTTGCCACGCTCACGCCGGCAGCCGCCGCCAGTGCGGCAGGGTCGGCGGTGCGAAGCGTTTCGAGGTTCCTGAACGCCGCCAGCAGCTTCCGGCTGCGCGCCGGACCGATACCCGGCACGCTTTCAAGCCGACCGAGTCCGATATCTTTCTGGCGCAACTTTTGATTGAATCCGGTCGCAAAGCGGTGAGCCTCGTCGCGGACTGCCTGCAGCACCCGAAGCGGCGGCGAACCGTGCGGAAGAAGAACCGGCTCCGATCGTCCCGGAAGATAGATCTCCTCATTTTTCTTCGCGAGCCCGATCAGCGGAATGTGCAGATCGAGTGCCTTCAGAATTGACACTGCCGCGCTCACCTGTCCCTTGCCTCCGTCGATGAGGATCAGGTCCGGCGCCGGCAGATTCTCGTTCATGATGCGCGTGTAGCGTCGTGCCACCACCTCACGCATCGAAGCAAAGTCGTCGATCGCGCCGTCGAGCGTCTTTACGTGGAAGCGTCGATACTGCGGTTTGTCCGGGACTCCATCCTTGAATGAGACCATCGATGCGACTGTGTGTTTCCCCGACAGCTGTGCGATGTCGAAGCCTTCGATCCGGGCGGGTAATTTCGGCAGTTTCAGCACTTTCTGGAGCTCTTCGAGTGCCGGAACATTGCTGCGTTCCCGAATCCGCTTGTCGAGATCCTGTTTCGCGTTCTCGGAAGCCATTCTCATGATAGACGCGTCTCTGCCCGACCGCGGTGTTGAGATCGCCACATCGGCATTGTGTTCCCGCTTGAAGTAGTCCTCGACTGCCGAGGTGTCCTCCGATTGAGGCAGGAACAGCTTGCTCGGCGGGCTGCGGAGCGCCTCGTAGTACTGAAGCAGGAACTGAGTCAGATCCTCCTCCGCCGATCCGAATACCTGGGTGCGGAATATATCGCTTCCGAGCAGCTTTCCGTTCCGCATCTGGAATACCACGAATGTGGCAAGCTCCTCCTTCACGGCGCTGGCCACATAGTCACGTGAGTCAAGATCGGCGTCCATCACCTGCTGCCCGGATTGAAGGGTCCTGATAGCGTCAACGCTGTCGCGCAGCTCTGCAGCCTTTTCGAACCGCAATTCGCTTGACGCATGCTGCATCTGCGCTGTGAGTTCGGAGATGAGCACGTCGGTCCGGCCGGAGAGAAGCTGCCGAATGTGGTCAACGCTCTCGAGATATCCTTCCGGACTCACTTTGCCTGCGCAGGGGGCCGCACATCGGCCGATGTGGTAATAGAGACACGGATGATTACGTTCCTTCAGCGGCCCCTTGCACTTGCGAAGCGGGAACAGTCGTTCGATCAATTCGAGATAGGTGTCGATACTCTGCACGTTTGGGAAGGGGCCGAAGTATTCGGAGCCATCCTGAATGATGCGTCGCGTGCGGAATACGCGCGGATACTGTTCCGCGGTAATTCTGATCACCGGATAGGTCTTGCCGTCTTTCAGATTGATGTTGTACCGCGGCTTCCACTGCTTGATCAGGTTGTTCTCGAGGATGAGCGCTTCATACTCGTTCTGAGTGATAATGAAGTCGATCTGCACAACTTTGCGGATCAACATCTCAGTCTTTATATCCTTGTTCCCGGTGAAATATGATCGGACCCGGTTAATGAGCATCTTCGCCTTGCCGACATAGATAATGCGCCCGTCTGCATCTTTCATAAGATACACTCCGGGCTTTCGGGGGAAGTGAGATATGCTCTTGGGGGTAAGTGTGCGTTTCTCCATTATTGCCGATAATAATGTATTAAAGTTATGGGAAAAAGAGCAATTGCGCTGTCGCTGACACTCTTTTTTGCCGGGCTCGTACAACTGCAAGCGCAGAATAGCACGATTGTCCTTGGCAAAGATGCCGGATGGAGCGACCTTGAACAGAGTTCAAATCTCACCGTACAACCGGGCCGCCAGGGGTTCAAGGATCTCGTGCTCGGCACCAATGAGTATTCTGTCGACCCGAAGACTGACGTACTGCTCCATTTTGACTCCACGCCGATAACTGATGCCTCAGGCCGGTGGAAGCTGATCGGCGGGAACGTTTCGACCAGCACAAATGTGCCGCGGCTGGGCGCTGGTGCGGCGGTCTTTCCGCCCGGTGGTGACGGGATCGAGCTGAACGCTCCACCCGACAGCCTTTTCGGCCCCGGAAACACGGGCGGCAGCTTCAGTATCGAGTTCTGGGTCTATTCGATCGGCGGACAGCAGGATGCGACGATCCTCTCCTGGTCCGGAGCGATGATTTCAGCCGGCACACCGATCGATCAGAAGGTGCGGATATCGATTACCGATGACAGGCTCACATTCGCCTTTTCCAACTTCTTCGTTTCCTCTCCCGACACGCCGGAGTCCATTGCCATTTCCGGCGTTCGCCATCTGATCCCCCGAACATGGCACCACAACCTGTTGCGCTTCGATGCGGGCACCGGTCTCGTGGAGTACCTGGTCGACGGGCAGCCGGAGGCGATCACCTACGCGACCTCCACGGGAAACGAGGGCGGTACAGTTTTCTTCCCCTACGCCGGCAAGCTTTCGAGTTCCCACGTCTATCTGGGTACGAGCTTCCGTGGCATGATTGATGAGTTCAGAATCGAAAAGCGCGTGGTCGATACGCCGAATCTCGATATTGTTGCCGATTCCCGGGGTGTCGCCGTCTCCCGGGTGTTCGATCTTCAGTACGCAGGAACTCAACTTGCGAATATACAGTCACAGTACGACACACCGGGCGATACCGCGATCCTTTTCTTCTATCGCATGGGAAATCGGAGCAACGGAACCGATGTACTCGATCAGGACTGGACGCAGTTTTTCCCCGGAACTGATCTGCTCCACGCCGCGAAGCCGGTACAGGGGCGATTCCTCCAGCTTCGCGCCGAACTTCTGCCGGACGGGCCGCATCTCCTCTCGCCATCGATACATTCGATTACGGTTAACTACGTCCCCGACCTTCCGCCTCCACCGCCGATCAAGCTTGTCATCCGACCCGGCAACGGGCAGGTGACGCTGCAGTGGACATCCGTGCCGCAGGCCGACGTGAAGGGTTATCTCATCTACTACGGTGACCGTCCCGGACAGTACTTTGGAACCGACATTGCCCAGGGTTTCTCGCCGATCGATGTCGGCAATGTCACCACCGTCACCCTCACCGGGATGACAAACGGTAAACTTTACTATTTTGCTGTCGCAGCCTATGATAAGTCAGGACTGTCACACGCAAGCGCGCTTTCTCAGGAGGCAAGTGCGCGGCCTCTGAGGGTGTACTGATGAAGAAAAGCAAGCTCGGCGCGGTGTTCCATCAGGCGAAACAGGCCTACCGCGCCCGCGACTATCAGACAGCAGAAAGCCTGACGCGGAAAGTACTCGAAGAGGCGGAGGACTCGTCTGCAGCGCATATCCTGCTCGGAACCATCTGCGGAAGCACTTCGCGCTATCAGGAAGCGATTGCAGAATTCAATCGCGCAATTGAGATACAGCCTGAGAATCCGGAAGCGTTCAACAACCTCGGGGTCATCTTCAGACAGACGGGCAAATCCCGTGATGCTCTCTACTGGCTGACGCGTGCGATCGGACTGGGGAATGCCAAGGCCGACATCTATTACAATCTGGGCAATGTCCATAAATCTCTGAACAACTTTCAGGAAGCGATCGAAGCGTACGGGAAAGCGATAGAGCTCGACCCCTCGCTCGCCGCCGCGTACAACAATCTCGGAACCCTGTACGAACAGACCGGGGATTTCCCCCGCGCTTCAGAGGTTCTGAACGAGGGACTCGCTGCGGACGACAACAGCCCCACGCTCCGCTACAATCTCGGTCTTGCGCTGCAGTCCGAAGGCAAACTCGACGACGCGCGGGAACAGTACCAGCGCGCGCTCAGGTCACGTCCCGGCTGGACGGACGGTCTGAACAACCTCGGGATAGTGCTGCAGAAGCTCGATCGCCACGATGAATCGATCCAGATGTTCCAGGAGATTCTCAAGATCGATCCGGGCAACGCGACCGCGCACAATAATATTGCCACGGTGCTGGCAAAGCAGGGACGGGCCGACGAGGCAATTGCCTACTACAAACGTGCACTCTCGAACAAACCGGATTATGTCCGGGCAGCGGTAAACCTCGGTCAGATCATGGAAGGATATCGCAACCAGAATGAGTCTCTCGAAGAGATTCGCACACTGGTTGCTGCGGCGCCCGACAACTTCGATCTCCGATTCCAGCTGATCCACGTACTGGTGAACCTGAATCGGTACGCTGAGGCCGAAAAGAACCTTCGGTTCATCCTCTCCAGGGATTCCGCCTCAATCCGCGCCTGGCAGGAACTGGGTGGAGTCTACACTCGGCTCGGGAAGGCAGCCGAGGCGGCAGAGTGCTACATCAAGGTGCAGGAGCTGGACCCGCAGAATGTGGAGTTCCGACTCGAGCTTGCGCGCATTCTGCGAGATCTGAAGAAGTATGACGCGGCGGTCGCCGAGGTTGTTCGTTATCTCGAACAGGATCCCAACGACTTCCGCGGGCGGCTCCTGCTTGGAGAACTCCACTGCGTTGCCGGGCATCCTCAGAAAGGTGTCGACCTTCTCGAAAAGCTCAAAGCCGATTTTCCGGAGAACGGCAGCGTGCTTGCCGCACTTGCTGACGCGTATCGTCTCCTTGGCGATCGTGACAAGGCTATCGGAACTGCTGACGAGCTCATCAGTCTGCAGG
>Ga0307376_10002193_pt1 | contig 19599 bp, 29 predicted proteins | sample TR2MG_FD_202536 | JGI IMG/M metagenome (GOLD analysis project Ga0307376, IMG submission 202536) | Soil microbial communities from Risofladan, Vaasa, Finland - TR-2 | ecosystem: Environmental > Terrestrial > Soil > Coastal area > Acid sulfate soil | place: Finland: Risofladan, Vaasa | collected...
TTAATTCTATATAAGTTTCTGTTGAAGGTTCATATCTATTTCTAGGAAATACAACATTTGTTATATAATCTACGAAATTAGGATAAGTTTCATAATCCCATACTCGTTCATCAGCAAGAAAACAAATTGCAGTTGTTGCACAATTTAAGTCAGGTTCATTAAATTTTACGCAAGGTATGTGATTATCTTTAATCTCATTATATAATTCTTCCATACTTCCCTTTGGATTTCCAAAATGACAGTCATTAGAAGTTCCGCCGTTTAAAATTATCCAGGTTTTATCCCAAAATATAAAATTTTGAAATGATTCATCATTATAATATTTAGCAGCATATTCAAGTGCCGCATGCCCTGCTTGTATTCCTTTTTGTATATCTGATATATTATAAGGAACAAAAAAATACATTCTGTATTTTAATCTTGATTTATTCATAATTTTACTTACATTATTATTATTTTAATTTTATTCTTAATTATATACAAATATAATAAAAATATTTGACAATTTATAATTTAAATATAAATAAAAATATTTTTTAATTCAAACAAACTTGAGTTCCTTCATTCAGCCCTTCTTCTATGATTATGTGGCTTTCATTATATTCACTCGTTTTGACTTCTATTTTTTTTCTACTTTTTTTATCTGCTATATATACATAAGATTTTTCGTTTTCTTTAGTAACTGCTGAAAGAGGAACATAGATTACATTATCTATAGTTTTTATAATTATTCTATTTCCGGTTGTCATCGCGGGTCTTAAAATTGCATCAGATTGATCGATGGATATGAATACTTCAAATACTTTAGCATCAGTATTAGGTAATTGTTCTCCTATATTAGATACATCGATGACTTTTCCTGTATATGTTCTACCCGCAAACGCGTCTACAGTAAGTCTTACATCTTGTCCTATTCTAACATTCGAAACATCTATTTCATTAACATATGTTCGTGAAATCATTGAACTCATATCAGGAAGCGTAGCAATAACTAAGTCAAATGTATTTATAGATGAACCTATTTTTCGTTTTGACCCATCACGTTCTTTTTTATAAATAATCATACCATTCCCAGGAGATGTAATTTCAAACTGAGATAAAACATTTCCAAGTTCATTTACTCTAATTTTTTGTCTTATTAAATTATTTTCCATAACTCGAATATTTGCTCTAGATTGTTGAATCTGCAATTCATAGTTCTTTTTTATTTGTTCAAGCGATCTTTCAACTTTATCCAATGCTATTTCTGCTTGTCTAATTGTAGCAGGAGGTTCATATTTTGATTGTTGGAGCTTAATCGTGGCTTCTTCAACAGCAAAAATTTGATTTTTAATATTATCTCTTGCGTTACTTAAAGTTACTGCAGTATCAAGCATTCTAACTTCTAAATTAGTTTCTGCTGTTATTAGTGACTCTAATTCACCTTTTAGAGTATTATCTAAATCTGTTTTGTCAAGTGTTGCTACATAATCTCCTACACTAACTACAGTTCCCTCGGGAACTATATCTGTGATGGTTACGTTATTAACTCTTAGATTTCTACTTTGAAGCATAGAAGGTGCTAATATCTCTATATAATTTTCTGCTTGTAATTCTCCTGTAGATGTAACAGCAATTTCAAATATTTTTCTTTCTGTTATTATAAAATTTTTAGTATCTGATACATCATTAGATGTTTTTTCTGACATAAAAAATACAATGACCACTATCATTATTGCAAATATTCCTAAAAATACACCTATTTTTTTGTAATTAATATTCATTATTTGCCTCCCAAATTATATTTTTATTCTTCTCTGCGCATTCTTTACAAAGAGTAGTTATCCATCCCTTTGTTTGTCCAATATTTTTTGTAGTGCCGCAGCATTCACATATCTTGTATGACATATTTTCGGCTAAACTAACTGCACCAAAAATGAAATCGTCTCCGCCACTATAGTAGAATCTAAGGCCTCCAAACTTCTCTTTTATTTGATCAATGTTGACTGTAAGAAAAGGGAGATGCACTCTGGGCGCTCTTTTTTCAATCCATTCACCAAGTTTCTTTCTCATCTTTTGTTTATGAGCGCTTCGAATTCTTAACTCATGGCTTAAGTTTTTTAGAAACTTATATTTATGTTCTCCTTTTTCACGCCAACGATTAACATTTTTAAGATGATTATCAATTTCGGCCATTAATTCATCGAGAAGCATATACCAACCATTTCCGCACTCAAATCCAAATTGAATAGGGAGTACTATTTCTTCTTGATTAAGAAGTTCATGAACTTCCTCATTCATTGATTTTTCTCCAATATAGATTTTCAAATCTGTTTGAAAAAAATGAGAATATTTTTCTAATAATTTTTTTTGTAATTCAGTTTTCATAATTTAAATCCTATTTGTTTATTTTCTTCTAATATTTTATTATTATCAGTTCCATAATAATAAATATCAGCAAGTGTCATTGCTTCTTTTACCTCAACATCTTTATATCCTAACTTATCCAATAAATTTTTTGATTTCTCTATACTAAGTTTATCAAATTTATAAGTCATCAAAAGCCTTCCTTTTCTTGTTAAAGCTTCATCAATATTTTTATTTCCTGTATTAAAAGTTGCAATAATTGATATATTTAAACAATCTGAAAGTAAGCCATCTGTTAAATTTAATACATTACTTACTGCGCTACTTCTATTACCTGTGTTTCTTTTCTCAAGCGCAGGTTCTGCATCTTCAATTATAAGTATAGAGTCGTTATTTTTCATTAAAAACGGAATAAATCCAGGATCTGTAATAGAATTTACCATATCCGGAGATATAAAAATTATATTCTTTTTTAATTTAGAAGTAAGATAACGAATAAAAGTGGTATTATGACTTACTATACCGTTTGTATAATATAATTTGGAAGAAGTGTAATCCAATTCCAAATCATACATATTTTCTTTTTCATTTAATTTTTCAACACCAATAACTTTTTCATATGAATTTTCTGTTAAAATTTCATCTCCAATCTTTAATTGTCTAGCAAAAATTTCACTATAAAAGTTATTTTTTAGAATAACTATATGATTATCTGCGCATTTTAATTCGTGCGCTTTTGTTTTTATTAAATACACATCATATTCAATCGTTTTATGAATAGCATCAATATTAACCCACCCATTCGGGGTTAACACTTCATAATTATCTATTTTTTTTGATTCAATAAATTTTTTATTCATCTTGTAAAAATTTTATACACTTAATTAAAGTTTTGTTATATTCTTCTTTACTCAAATCATCTTCCCAAATAATTAAAATTTTATAGTTAAGAGATTGTAACATTTTATTTTTAAACTTATCTTTTTTCCATATTTGTTCAGCAGTTAAAATTTTAGCATTACTAATTTTTATAACTGAATCCGCAGTATAAAATTTAGGATTAGCATGATAAAAATTCCCATTAAATTCTATTATTTTATTTTTACATAATAAATCAACATAAAAACCTTTATTTTTATTATATCGAATCCATTTTTCATTTTTTCCAAAATAAAGTCTATTGTTTATATTATTTTGTAAATCATTAAAAAATTTTTCAGATATTTTACTATATCTTCGAAAAAATGAATTTCTTCTTCCCTTTCCTCTGTTAAATAATAATTTAGTAACATATTCTTCTCCAAATTTACTAATAAGCTGTTCTTTTGTTTTTCCTCGATTTTTATTAATTTTATTTCTTTCTTTCTCAGATTTAGAATAATATGTATCTTTTCTTTTTTGCATCACATCATTAAGTTCATCCTCTGAAAAATTTTTATATATGTTTTGAGAATCTTTTATTTGTTGAATTTTTTTTCGTGAGTCTTTTTCAGATAATCCCCTATTCATCCATGTTTTTATTTCATAGGGATTATCTTTGTTTTTATTGTCTACTTTTAATGAATTTTTTGTTTGTTTTTCTTTAATTTTATTTATAGATTCTTCTTCTGTAAATCCCCGCTTAATCCAATATTCTTTGCACCAACATGAAGATTCTTTTCTAATTTTTGTAATTAATATTTCTATTTCTTCCTTCGATTTATTTTCTAATATTAATTTTTGTTTTAATTTTTCATATGGTTTGGTATTGTTTTTTCTATTTTTATTATTTTTTATCTGAATTTCTCTAATTTTGTTATAAGCATCTTTCTCTGAAAGGCCCCGTTTAATCCAGTATTCTTTATTCCATACACTTATTCGTTTAGCCATAAATTTTTATTTTATATATTCATTTATGGTAAAGCAGAAATTGCCAAAACTACATTAAATCTACAATATTAATTTCTTCAATTTTTCCGGTTTTTTTGTTACGTATAGTTATTTTAGTATTAGCAGAAACACATTTTCCAACTCCGGGTTCTCCACTTAAAATAACAAGATTAGTTTTATTTTTGTCATTAAGACCATCTGTAATTTTTCCAGCAACTTCTTCAAATCCATCATTATAATTTTCAGATAAATTTACATCTATCTTTTTAACATCAAATCCTATTTTATCAAAACCGTGCGCTCCTTGATAAATAATAAATATTTTATTTTTAGATACTTTAGGTTTTTTAACTTTTTTAAGTAAACCTAATATTATATAAAATAATGAATTTTTATTTTTTTCATATTCAGGATCATAATAAAAAATACCCTTATCAGCGCCGTCAACATACATATAAAATGTTGGCGTAAAACATATTATCATTGATGTAAGTTTAGACTTTTCATTTCCTTGATATGATACTTTTGCATACGAATTTATAGGAACATCAAAATATTTAAATAAATTTTTAATAAATATGTTAACGTTAAAATCTTCAAAACGATACATATTAGGATAGAATTTATTTTTTTTAAAAAAACAATACGAAAAATACGGTAATTCAGAATATGCATTCAAATATCCTTCAAGACCATCATTGAAAATAAAAAAATCACGTATACTTGAAAATGGCATATCTTTAATATCAGAAAATTTCTTTACTGCTATTTTTGACATATCAATCACAACATTTTTCCAATTTTCTTTATCTTCAATTGGGTTGCCTTCTTCATCATGTTCTTTATAATATTCTATTTGCATATTATTTTATTTAACTAATGTTTTAAAAATTTTATTTTCCTGCTAAAAATTTCTTTCTTTTTTCAGCATTATCTCCAAATGCTATCTCCAAAAATCGATTTGCGCTCCTATCATTTATTATAGAAAATAATATTTTATGATTCATAACATATTCCCAATCTTTTAGTGATAAAGATCCTAATCCTTTTAAATATTTAGTGTTTGCTACTTTTGTTTTCTTTGTAAATTCATTAAATTCTTCCAGTGTAAAAAAATATTTTCTTTCTTTTTGTACATCGCATACAACTAATGGTGTTATAAGTCTATATAATTTTTTATTTTCAATTATTTGTGGAAACCATTTATAAAAAAAACTTATTATTAACGAAGTAATATGTTCGCCATCTGCATCACTGTCACTAGCAATAATAATTTTATCGTAGGCTGGTAATTTTTTATTTCCTGGCTCAATTTCAAGTATACTCATAATATCTAACCATTCTGTATTAGCAGTTAAATCGGATAATTTACGAGCGTTTTTAACTTTACCTTTAAGAGCATATATTGCGTCAACTTCAGAGTCTCTTGCTTGTTTTACACTACCCGATGCGCTTAATCCTTCAGTTATATAAATATTTTGTTTAAATTTTGATGCAGGACTAAATTTATCAGAAATCTTGCGTTTTGATTGTCTTTGCGCTCTTTTAATCTTATTCATATTCTCATTATGAAGTCGATCTTCAATTGCTTTCTCTATATTTTGTCCTATTTTTGATTTGCTTAAAAATCTAATTAACTTACCATGAAAATTTTCTTTCATATTATCTTCAATTTCCCAACGGCCTGTTGCAAATTTAGTTTTATTTTGATCTGAAAATCTCATTAAATGAGAGGGCACGTTAAGAGATATTAAAGTTTCATAGAAATGATGAGCAAGATTATATTTAAAATACCCATTAATCCAATCATTTACAACTTTTTGGTGTATTCCTGTACACTGTGATCCATTAACAAATGATAATGCACAAGAATTTTCATATGCTTCCCAAAGATAAATTGTTCCATAATTATTTGAAACTGTAATATGATCCTTTGGAATAAAGTCTGAAGTAATATCTATTAAATATTCTTTATTATCTTTGATAAAAAAACCAAGAAGATTAAGTTTTTTAATAACAGGATCATTTTTTATCAAAAATGCTTTAAATGATAAATATGTAGTTATAATATCAATATCCCATATATAATTAGGAAATATTTCTTTTGATGGAATAAAAGATATTGTAGTTCCTAAAGTATCTTGGGCTGTTTTTTTTCTGATTTCTTCTTTTATTACTTTAAAATTTTCCCATTCATATTTTACAGAGTGTGTCTTATTAACTGTTGCAACTGTAAATTTCTCTGAAAGTATATTAGTTACAGCAGCGCCCAAACCAAAAGTTCCTAATATATTAGTTGATGTATCTATAAAATTTGAGCCGGCATGAAGTTCTTCTAGCGCGGTTCTTACCGTATTTTTCTTTGTTTTTTTATGTTTCTTTTGACCATCATGAAAACCTAAGCCTCCATCTATTATAGTTATTTCATTGTTATCAACATTAACTTTGACTATAATTTCTTTCATTTTTCCCTTACATCGTTTTGCTTCGTCTAATGCATTTTCAAGTATTTCAATTAATAGTTGATAGTAACCTGGCGAATATTTTTTTTCCAGATTAACAAGGTTTCCATTAATTATCATAGGATATTTTTCTTGTATCTCTGAAATTTGGCCAACATATAATGTTGGCCGTAATCGTATAGCTGTAAAATTATCTAATGCAATAATTTTTTTATTATTATTCGAATTAGGTTTTAACATATTTTTCTATAAATTGTGTATAATCTTTATCTATTATTAATATGTAATTATATTTTTTTGATTTCGCTGCTTCACCTTTTAATAAAATTTCATCTTTATATTTTTTAAAAAGATAATGGTTTTTAATTTCTATAATTAAATTTAATGAAGGTATATAAAAATCTGAATGATAAATTTTAGATTTATCATTCATCATATATTTTATAGAGGGACCATTTATAATATCCGGAAAATTATCAAAAAATGTATTTAAAAAATCATATTCATAAGATGCCTGATATAATAAATTTGTGTCTTTATATTTTTTAATTAAAATACGTGTTTTAAACGCTTTATCAAATATTTCTCTATTTTGTAAGGGATTTTCAACCCCATATTTTTCGATGTTAGTATTTTTAATTTTTTCTTTAACTATTTTACTTGAAAATGGATTTCTTGTTCCATAATTTTTTTCACACGTATCTTCTGCTTTTTTTCTAATTTCTTTATTTCCTAATGTACATGTGCTTCCATATTTTTTTATATTTGTATCTTCGAGTTTGTTTCTAACAATTTTTGATTTATTTGGATTATCTACACCATAATTACGAATCCATGTAGTTTTTATTTTATTTTTTAAATCCGTTCGTTGAAACGGATTTTCAACTCCATAGCTTTTCAACAAACTTTCTTTTCTATTTTCGTATCCTAATTTATTCATATGTAACTTACAACAACCATTTGTATATCCATAAACTAAGCCTTTAAATTTATTTTCTTTTCCGCACAGTTTACATATATTTTTATTATTGTCTAATACATATTTATCGTAATATTTTTTAATAGGATAATGTGTAAGTTGTATATGTTTACTTAAAGATCTTAAATTTTTACATTCTTTTTTACATTCTTCACATATAAAATTTCCTAATATATTTTGTTTAAACATTATAATATATTTTTATTATATATATTAATGTGTACCCAAAAAATTAGTGTATCTTTATAGCCATATAAAATTTTATATATTATATAGTTATTAATAATAAAGTTTTATAAAACTTAGTTTATTCTGTATATCCTGACAATTCAGCAGCTCTTGGATATATAATCCATTGTTTTGGTCGATAATCATGAGGATTTGTAAATGCTATAAGTTCATCCTCAGAATAAACATATCCAGCAGCGTCAAACATTTCGTTTTCAACAACACATACTAGATTAGGAACCCATTGCTTTGGTTCAGAAATTTCAGTGCCTCCGTCAAGAATAAGATAATCTGCCTTATCACGTGCTGGTAAAGAAACTCCGTTTGAATTGTGATTAATGTAAAATCCCATAATTTAATTTTTTAAAGATAAGTATTGATTTTCAAGTTTTTTTTCTAATTCAGCAATCTTTATTAAAAAATATATGCTTATACAGATTTCATAAGAAAGTTTATTTCCTTCTTTATAAGATTTCATTTTTTCTATAAAAGCGTTCATATCTGTTTGAAGTTCGGTTGCTCTGTCTATAATATCCATTTCAATGTCATTGGATAATTTATCAAAATAGTTGTTCATAATTATTTATTTTTGTTATTTATTTTTTAAGTTTTTCTAATTCATTTTCAACCTTATTTAAATGTGTTTCTTTTTGTTTTTTATCTAATTTATTAAAATAAACCGCTCTTCGACTTTTATATCTTTTATACGTATCTTCATTGGTATGTTCTTTCATGTCATAATAATTAAATATTCCCCCCACAAATATAACAGCCATCAAAAATCCAAAATAATACCAATGATTATAAAACATTACAATCGATACTATTAGAACACAAAAAAGTATTAAAAAATAGAAAAAAGATGCGTTTTTTATCATAATAATTTAACGATGCTTAATAATTGATACGGCAGCTCCGCTTCTTCCAACAATTACAATATATGTTACTCCGTCTACATTTAAGCGATGTGCTTCAACATAAGAATTAATATTACTCATCTTATATGATGATTGAGGAAGCATAGATTCATTCGAAGAATCTAGATTTTTAGAGAATGACATTACTAATACTGCAAATAATATTATAAATGCAATTACAAAAAAGGTAATAGTACTTTTTTTGATTTCACAAGTTTTTGTTGTTTTCATGATATAAATTCTAAGTTAATAATATGTTTATACTGTCATATATGCTTCAGCAAGTTCCCAGAGCTTTTTGTTAAAATCAATGTGTCGACTAGCATTATTGATACCCCGAGGTTTCGTTCTACGGCCATTCATTGTCTGACGATCAAATTCACCTTTAACAAGACGTTCTTGAATAACATTAAAAACTGACCAAAGATCGTTAGCTTTATCTTCGCCTCTTATTGGTTCAATTATTTGTGCTGGTTTGATTATAGTAGTAGCTTTCTTCATATCAATAGTTCCGTCTTCTTTAACAAATACATGAGGTTCACGTGCAGCTATAGCTTTGATAACAAATTCCTCTTTCTGATCTTGATTAAGGACATATTGCTGCATATCATCTATGTGTTTGCCTACAGTTGTATACTGATTAGCTACGATTTCCATTAATTGTTTAAGTTCAGACATATCAATACCCACGTGACGAAGTTTAACTGAAGTATACATACCTGGCATTGCAATAACTAAGCCATTTGTACAAACAAGTCTAAAAAGACCCATATGAAGTTGAGCAGGAGACATTCCATTATGAGAATTATCGATAACAATTTGGGGTTTCACTTTATCTGCCTTTAAGTTCATAAATCCAAGATCTGGATTAATTAAACGTACCATGTGACGAGAATATTGGCCATGACCATTTTGACGTGTATAAGTAGGATTCCAGCCTAAAGATTCGAATGCCATAAGAAGTTCATCTGTTGGTACAAACGAATAACGATTGGAAACCTTAGGACTTCTATGTTCTGAAAAAACAGCCGGAGAATAATTGCGAATTTCATCAATCGTTGAGACTTTGTAACCAATACTTGTTAGGAGATTAACATTTTGTGCCATAATAGTGTATATTAGTTATTTAAGTTCTATAGTATTAATATAATAAAAAACTTTGATATAATAAAATATCTGTGTTAAAGAATTGTTAAAGATGATCGCAAAGTTAATTTATTATCTTTGGTATCCAATTTCTAAAAGTCTCTCTTTCTTTAAGAATATCTATAGCAGGAATAACACTCCAGTTTCTAGAAATTTCATTTTTATTATAAATAATCATTCTTCCTCTTTTAAATTCATCAGGCATATTATTCCAATTACCACCTTTAGCATGTATCATATCTTGTTGTTCATCTTTAGATTTGCCAATAAGTTCCTTATGAGAATAAAGACTTTGAGCTGTCATTGCAATAGAATTCCTAATTGCGTCTTTCTGCCTCCAAATAAAATAATTTTCAACCTCAATTGCGTCTGGAATAGTAAAAACTCTAGAATCAAAAAACGCAAGATTACTATGATTAAAAACATTTATGTTATTAAAAATTGCAGAAGCCATAGACGCAGACACAGATGTTATTTTTTGTATGTTTCCATCAAACCATGCATCAGTGGTAGGTTTTTCAAAATCTGTAAGAAGAAGAGAAATTTCATCTGATTGAACATATGCAAATTGTACACCTTGAATTTCTTCACATAAAAATAATGCAGTACTATCCATCATATCAATAAAATCTTGATCATAAGGTTTTTTAAGTCCTTTTGTAAATGTGTGAAATGCTTTTCCATCAAGGCGAATTATTGTATACGTTCTACGAGGAAGAAAATAACGAGTTCTATTCTCGTATTGTTCTTTCATCCTTTTTTCTAAATTATTAATTACTTTCTGCATTATGTGATCCCCATTTTTTATGAATACTTTTATGACATTTTCTACATAAAGTTACACCATTTTTTAACTCTAAATCTATTAATTCGGGTTGCTCTTTTAAATAATCATACTTTTCTAAATCAGTTTTGAAATTTGTATTTTTAAGTAAATCTTTAATTATAACAGAAAATGGCTTGATATGATGTGCATTTAATTTTTCTTTCGAATTACATTTAGTACATTTGAATTCATCTCTTTCCAATATTTTTCTATTCCATCTATATGTTAAATTTATATAATGTTTAAGCGTACTATTGATACTCTTAATCATTATAATACCTAATTGTATTTTTCGTTCACGATTATTTTTAAAAGTAATAATTCTTTTTTTAATAGTTTCATCGCTTTGTTTTTTACCAGTTCTAGAAATAGACATTAATAGCTTAGTAGAATCTTTATGTTTTTTGCTGTACATTCCATTTTTTTCTTTAGAAATGTCTTTAATTCTCATTGCTTTTTTATGAGCTTCACTATTTCTTATAATTTCTCCATGTTTTTTTCTTTTTTCTATATCCCAATATTTTTTTTGACATTGAAGTCTATTTTTTGAAGCTCTTTTATTTGCACAATTTATACAAATGATTCTTTCATTTTTTTCTTTATTTTTAATAAAAATTCCATAAGAACGCTTAAATTGTTTGCCACAATCTTCACATATTAATTTTATTTTTTTGGGTTGTTTTTCATATCTATTTTTCTTTAATCCTGAACAACTTTTGCATAAATCTTTTCCATTTCTTCTCTTTCTTTGTCTTTGAATTTCTATTAAACTCCTTTTAAATTTTTTTCCACACTGATCACATTCAATTAAAATTTTATCAATCTTTCTTTTTGAAGATATATCATCTAAAAACACAGTTTTATTTTATATATCTTCTTTTTCTTTCATCCGTTTTCCAAGATCGTCTTCCATAATAGTACATGTTTAAATATATAGTACAAATATAATAAAAAGATTTGATATAAAAAAATTTTGAAGAATTATTTTTAAATATATAAATAAAATTATGATGTTTAAATGAAAGCGAGGCTTGTGTTTGAGAAATTTATTGAAGATTCAGATCCGATAGCTGATATGAACATTGGCATGAAACATCAGATCAAGAAATGGGTTGAAACAGAAACTGGATATAAATATATTGAAAGAGATCTTTTACGGATTTGTGCTCAAGCAGGAAAAACTAAGTTTGTTAAGTATTTAATAGATATCGGAGCAGAGGTGCGCATGGAAAATGATTTTGCTTTACGGTGGGCAAGTAGATATGGATATGTTGATATAGTTAAGCTTTTGTTAGATGCAGGAGCAAATGTGCATGCAATTAGTGATACCGCTTTACGGTGGGCAAGTTATCACGGACATACTGAAGTTGTTAAGCTCTTATTAGATGATGGTGCAGATGTGCATATATATGGTGATGAGCCGCTACGATATGCAATTCGTAATGGACACTCTAATATAGTCAAAATTATTAAAGATCATATCGCTAAAGAAAATATTTAACATAATTTCTTAATTAATATAAAGAACTTTTTAAAAATACATAATATAAATTACATGATGAACTGGAAAGTAGAAAAATTATTAGCAGGTGAAACAATTATTTCAAAAGAACCTGGAAATTCTATGACTCCAATATTAGAATCAAGACAGGCAGTTGAATTAACTCCTTGTACTTGGAAAGAAGTTGAAATAGGTAACATTGTTTACTGTAAAGTAAGAGGTAATTATTATACACATTTAGTTAAAGCAAAAAATGAAAAACGTGGCGTTCAAATCGGTAATAATCACGGATATGTTAATGGCTGGACTAAAAATGTATATGGTAAAGTAACAAAGATCTTTGAAAAGGAAAAAAAATAAATACAATGAATCCATTTAAAACCTTTAATAATATTTTAAAAATTTATATTAATAATAAAGCAATTGATCAATTACCATTCAGATGGAGTGAAAAACATCGTTTTTATCATAACATAAATCATTTAATTGATATATTACAAAATATTGAAAATGATATTAATTTTAAAGAATTAAGTACACAAGATAAACATGCATTATGTGTTGCATCATTTATGCATGACATAATATATGATCCTAAGAAAAAAGATAATGAAAATAAATCAATAAAATATTTTATCAATTCATATATTTCAAAAGATAAAATGATGATGAATACTATTTGTGATTTAATTGAAGTTACAAAATATCGCAAAAGACCTATAAATAAATTACAAAAGATAATGTGGGATGCAGATAACGCTGGATTTAAAAGAGGATATGAGACACTATCAAAAAATGAAAAATTAATAGCAAAAGAATATAAACAAAAACGAATTGAATTTTTAACATCAAATTTAGGATTGTTTAATAGTTCTGTTGATAAAGATTTGAATAAACTTATAGAATATATTAAACAAAACTATTAATATATAATATAAAATAATCTGTTATTATGAAAAAACTTGTTGCCGAAAATTTAAATGAATATTCTGAAAAAGATAATTTAAATTCACAAACTTTAAATGAAAGTATTCTCGATCAATACAATAAATTAAATAAAAATGATTCTAAAGATGTTAAAGAATTTGTTTTTCAGTTAGCTATTAAAAAATATTTATCCGGATCTTTATGGAAAGAAGATGCAGCATATAAGTTTATTAAAAATTTAGTTGAAAAAACCGAATTAACTGCGCTTTTATCGTTTTTAGAAAAAGCTGCAGCTGATAATTTTGCCGGAAGAACCGCATTAGTTTACGCAGATCCTACGAATAAAACCGGAAGAAAATTAACGTGGAAAAATTCTAAAGATCTTAAATTACAGTCTGAAAAAACAGCTCGATAAAAAAATTAATTTTTTTTCATAAATATTTTTATTTGTCAGATTTTATTATTATATTTGCTTAAATCTTCAAATTATAATAATATGGAAACATTACTTTTATTTTTAGGATTAATTGTAATATTTGTAATTTCATTTTTTTACGGTGTTTTATCTTGGGGACTGGTCGTTTGGAAATATTGGTATTGGTTTTTGATACCGGTATTTCCTGCTCTTCCTGCATTAACATTTTTACAGGCAATTGGAATAATGTGTTTTATCAGTTTATTTAAAACTCATCCATCACAAGTATTAAAAGATGAATATACTGATAAATTAAAAGGCTTAATACTTAGTATCATTGCTCCATGGTTTACTCTTTTAATCGGATGGATAATTAAATCATATATAATTTCATAAAATGGCACATTCAAACAATTCTTCAGGTTCGGGAATATCTTTTTGCACAGTTTTATTTTTGATATTCTTAGTATTAAAACTTACAAATACAATATCATGGTCTTGGCTATGGGTACTTTCTCCGATTTGGATACCGTTGCTTATCATGATAATAGTTATTGCAATAATTTTTATCATTTTTGCTATAACTCGTAAACACATTACTTTATATAAAAATAAATAAATGTCAAAACAAAACAACATTGAAGCTGAAGCTACAATCACAGAAGCACTTGGAAACTCAATTTTTCGAGCTCAATTATCAAGTGGGCATATTGTAACTGCTCATTTATCCGGAAAAATCCGCATGCATTCAATTCAAATTCTTGTTTCTGATCGCGTTATTATTGACATGTCACCGTATGATCTTTCAAAGGGACGTATAATACGTAGATTAGATTATCGCAAAAAAGAAGAGTAATCTTTATCAACGATCATTATATAATTATAACCTTCATTTAATACTGCGTTTTTCTTAAATTGAATTTCGTCTTTATCTCGTTCGGCTAAATAAGAATTTTTTATTTCGACAATAAGATTTTTTGATGGAATATAAAAATCTGAATGATATATTTTATTTTTATTGTTGGTCGTCTCATATCTAAATGACTTTCCGTTTTGAATATCTATTTTTTCATAATAAGTATCTAAAAAATGTTTTTCAAAAGAACCCTGATATGTCAATTCAGTATTTGGATATTGGAAAAGTTTAAACCTAGTTTTTAGTCCTTTTTCATATGTTTTTTTATCCTGCGAAGGATTGTCAACTCCATATTTTTTTCTATTAGTTTGTTTGCTTTTTTGTTTAACTTCTTCATTTTGTAATGAATATTGTACTCCATATTTTCTTAAACATGTTTGTTTTCTTTTTTCTTTAGTTATTTTAGATTGCTTTATTCCTTTTCTTTTGGCAAGTGATATTTTATTTTTTTCTCTTATTTCAATTGCATTAAAAGGTTCTTCAACACCATATTTTTCTAAACATATTTTTTTTCTTTTTTCTTTAGTTTCTTTATATTGAAATGGATTTTTAACGCCATAAGTACTTAAACAAGTTTGTTTTCTTTTTTCTTTAATTTTATCATTTTTCATTGGGTGTTCTACACCATAATGTTTTAATAAGGTTTCTTTACTTTTTTCTTTAAATTCTTCACTTTGCACATAATGTTCTACACCATATTTCTTTATTGAATTTTTTCTTTTTGTTTCTTTAGTTCTATTTAATTGAGATACATTTTTTACGCCATAATTTTTTAATAATACTTGTTTTCTATGTTTTAACATACAAAATCTAGAACAACAAATTTTATATCCATCCGCGAATTTTATATTTAATTTTGTTTTATTTCCGCATATTATACATTTTTCATCATCATTATCTCGTAGCCATTTATCAAAGTATTTTCTTGAATTATGTTTTTTAGAAATATGAGTACTTAAATTACATTTTCTTTTAAACAAATTATTGCACTCTTCACATATAAAAAGTCTATCTTCTGTTTTTCTAAATTCTTTCATGATTCCCTAATTATTTTAATGATAAATATAAAAAGTAGGACAGCCATTATCCCTAGTGGTTGATTAATGTTAAAGCATTAATCTAACTACTTTATTTTATATATTCATGAAAATAAATGATAAAATATTTTTTTATATCAAATTAATTTATTATATTAGTATATTATTAACTAAATTTATTTTAATATGAAACTTACATTAGATATAGCTAATAAAGTATATGACATTCTTGTTGAAATAGGAGCATCAGAGATAATGAGAGATGCTTTTATTCATACACAATCTACAGAGGAATGTAATGAATGGAGATTTCAAGGTAAACTTAGATTTGGTGGAAAATTTTGGAATGAATGGTCATATCTTGATAACGAGCCAAAATGGCGAGTTTCTTGTTATTCGGAAGACGAAACTCCAGAAAGAAAAAAGATAATAGAAGAAACAAACAAAAAATTAGATACATTAGCGCAAACATTATGAAAAATTTTTTATTTACATATCGATGTCTGGGTAATGATTACCGTGTGCATATTCAAGACGAAAATCTTAATAAAGCAATGATACAGTTTGCTAAATATTATCATCAGATCGATGAGATTTATAGTATTAAAGAAGAAAATGGTATGAAAAACTGGGACAAAATAAACGTAGAAGAAATACTTTGTGATGAAGATTTTTATACATTGTTCAAAAAATTGCCTTTAACTAATAAAGAAGAAAAAGAATTAGAGGGATATTATAAAGTATATGAAGCATTTATAGATGCTGATGTTAAACCAATTAACGCTTGGATTGCAACACGTAATATTTTTGCAATAAAAAATCAATAAATTTCAGAAAGAATTAAAAATTCATAATAATGGCACGTTTTTACACAGAAATATCAAAAAAAGAATTCTTAACCAAAGTTAAAAACCTTATGTTTGATGATGAAGAAAATGATAATGGTTATCCTTGGGAAATGCCCCAAGCAATTGAAAAAGATTTGAGTAAAGTAAATTTTGATTGGGAAAACTTTACATCATTTGACACAAAAGAAGGATTCGCAAATTATCCAGTAGGCTACAGAGAAATTGCCCGAGGCTTTCATATATTTTTTGCACAAGCCGGAGGTGATTGGGAATTTCCTGTATGTTTTATCTTTTATTGGGAAACCGGAAAACTTAGAGCCTATATCCCTAAAGATGGAAACGTTTGGAATGCAAAGACAAAAAGCGCCTATGGAAATGACGATAGAATAAATAGAGAAGACCAGTATAAATTTATGAAAATTATAAATGAAGACAAAATGATTATCGAAATACTTAAGCATATTACTCAAAAATAATACAAAAATGAAAACTTTTTTAAAATACTTATTTTGCCAACATATATGGAAAGAAGAAAGCAGAGAGGACCTTCGTACTGAAAGACATCAAATGGGTTTAATTTCAGCTGGTTTGCCATCTTATTCTAATTATAATTATTATGCAATACATCAAAAATGTGTTAAATGTGATAAACTCCGTGTAGTTGAAACCCGTATAATGGTAATATAATGCGCTAAGTATTATAAAACTTTAACAATACTTTGATATATAATATACAATGAAAAATATAATTTGCATATCGACGTCCTCAATAACCAGTTCAATAACAGGTTCGGAATAAGTGTGCTCTCATGTATTATAAATTTAAAGAGAGCTAAGCTGCTCTTTTTTTTATTTAATGTTCTTTGAAAATAATTGTTTAAAAATTTTTATTTGTCAGATATTTTTATTATATTTGTATTATAAATTTAAAAACTATTACAATGGGTGCATTTAAAGAAGAAGCTATTACTTTTGAAGAAGTAGAAGAAGTAGAAAAAAATCAAGAACGCATTTTTAGTGATGCCGCTGATCTTGGATATCCTTATAAAGAAGCTGCTCCTGATTTTCGTATTAAATCATTAATGAATTCAATAAGAATATTAAGAAAATTTGATGCTAATTATCCTAATGAAAAACCATTTATTCGTAATAGACAAACTTGGAAAAATGGTGTTTCTATAGAAGTTTTATATTACGAAATTGATGAAGGATATTACTGTGGTACAAAATATACAATTACGTTTAATCGTATAAAGCCAAATCACCCAAGTAATTTACATAAAGGATGTGATGCCTTTATAAGTGTTGAAAGTAAAAGATATACTGAAAAAATTAAATAATATGAATGTAATTAAAACAGAAGAGTTAAAAGAAATGCTTAAAGCAGGAAAAGTTCATTTTGAGTTTACAAAAAGAGATGGAACTCTTAGAGAAGCTTTTGGAACACTCAATATGAATTATATTCCAGAAAATATGAGACCTTCAGACAGCTCAACAAATCGAAACATTACTACACTTAGATATTTTGATTTGGATAAAAATGAATGGAGAAGTGTCTCTGGTGACACAACAGAAGTTAAAGTTCTTTGAAAATATAGTACTATAAACGAGCGATAGCTGGAATTCTACAGAATTTCCAGAGGAAACTCCGAACACCGTTGCGGAACGCGGGAGAATAGTAATTAAGTAGGGCCAGGGATTGGCATCCGACTATTCGTTATTACCGCGGAGTGGTGCAATTCAAACAGGATTAGAGGGAACGCAACTCTATGATATCCGGGTTGATGCTTAGACAAATTATCGCACAGAACAAAATTCGGGTTACAGTTGTAGTACTATAATATATGCACCGATAGTTTAAGGAAGAAGAAGAAACGGTACCATTTCTCTTGAGAAAATTCTTTGTAGAACACCGCCGGTGTAACGGCGGAGGTAGCGGTTCAAATCCGTAGCGGTGCTCTTTAACCTCATGTGGCGCAATTGGTCGGCGCAGGACGCTTATATCGTCACGGCTGGGGGTTCGAGTCCCTCCATGAGGACATGGAGCTGGTATTAATTCGAATGGATATTAATAAGCAACATCAATCAGTCTTATTTTAGTAGAGATTATATAAATCCAGCATTTTTGCACTTTTAGTTCAGTGGGTAGAACACCGGTGTGGTATACCGGAAACACAAGTTCGAAGCTTGTATAGTGCTCAAAAGTTCAATATTAATATTGAACTTATGAATATATAAATAAAAAATATATTCATATGAAAAAACAAAAATTTAACTATTTTTATAGAATAGAAAATAAAATTAATGGCAATTTTTATTATGGAGTTCATAAAACTGATAATTTAGAAGATGGTTATATGGGATCAGGATTAAGATTACAAAGAGCTTTTAAAAAATATGGTGTTGAAAATTTTGATAAAAAAATTATAGCGTTTTTTAACACATACGAAGAAGCATTAAATATGGAATCAGAAATTGTAACTGAGCAATTAGTGTTAGATAATAAATGTTATAATTTAAAAAGAGGGGGGAATGGTGGATTTGAAAGAAATATATCTATAATAGGAGCTTCTAATAGAGCTAAAAAACTTTGGAAAAATCCTGAATATATTAAAATGATGAGACAGTTAGCATCAAAAACATTAAAAAAATTAATAAAAGAAGGAATAATAGAAAGATGCAATTGGACTGGAAGAAAACATAAAGAAGAATCGAAAAGATTGATAGGAGAAAAAAATTCTATTTATCAAAAAGGTGAAGGTAATTCTCAATATGGAACATGCTGGATAACAAACGGAAAAGAAAATAAAAAAATACACAAAGGAGATTTAATTCCTGATGACTGGAGATTAGGAAGAAAAATAAAATAAATGCATCCATCGTATAGGTGGTTTATTATATCGGATTTGTACCCCGAGGACGCGGATTCGACTTCTGCTGGATGCTCAATAGATATAAATTTAATAATTAATAGTGATGGATTTTTGGATCATATGGGGCGGAGGATTTTTAATAGGAGTTTTAATTTGGTTAAAATTCTGTTATGATATGGGTATATTAATGTTTAAAAATCGTAAGTGGAGATCGATCTCCACTATTTCATTAGAGTCTTCTCTCGTGTCCTAATGATCTTATTATAGCGGGAGTCCTGGATGGGTGGCCGAGTGGTCTATGGCGTTAGT
>Ga0307376_10002194_pt1 | contig 19598 bp, 22 predicted proteins | sample TR2MG_FD_202536 | JGI IMG/M metagenome (GOLD analysis project Ga0307376, IMG submission 202536) | Soil microbial communities from Risofladan, Vaasa, Finland - TR-2 | ecosystem: Environmental > Terrestrial > Soil > Coastal area > Acid sulfate soil | place: Finland: Risofladan, Vaasa | collected...
CTGCATGATTGTAAGATGGTATAATAATGGTAACTAATGGGGTATCAAAACCTGGGGAAGCCCCGACGGATTCATTATCGTTTTGCCCGGACTTAAGAGTAGGCTTAACCGTTATGACTGTTCTGCCATTCCTTTGACTGAATGGAATTCTAGACGCATTATCCATCACAATATGCATCCCTTTAGTCTCGAGCCGGTACTACTTTCATATTTGTTTAGGTCGAAAAGTTTCCAGTTTACATTGGAAAAGGTCGCCCGGAATTAAAGTGAACCGGAAAGGGCGTGTGTTATGCGCGGGAATGCGGAAGTGGTGGTGCAAGGGGGTTTCGAGCTTTTCCTGATGCTATAGCATTAGCGTAATGGCTAAACATGCGGTCCAGTTCCTCTTTTCCGAGATGGATCAATGTTGGGAAAGTATTACTCTCATGCACTCGGTAAGCCATAAGAGGCTCATCCAAAAAACAGGGTTCAGTATCTAGAAGAACCCGCAAAAGATAGTCCCAATCATGAATAGCTTTGTAATTATCTAATAAACCGACCCTATCGATGATAGGCTTATGCATAAAGAAATTGCTTGTAGAATGTGCTAGGTTAAATTTCATGAGACTGAAGCCTATACTTGGAAGACTCCTGCTTGCCTCATATGCCCCGAGATATACGGATCTCACTTCGTTCTCCTTGCCAAGATAAGTACCGTCTGACGAAATATGGTCGACTTTAGAAAAAGCAAACTCACAACCGTTACGCATTGCCACCACTAATAAGTTTTCGATTCTGTGAGGATAATATATGTCGTCAGAATTAAGAATCGCGATGTATTCGCCTTTTGCCATTGATATTCCACGATTAATCGTATTGTGTGCGCCACAGTTTTCCTGAACAAAGAACTTGACTTTAGGGCAGTCAATCTGTTGGAGTGCATCTTCTATTAGCGAGGGACTACTGTCGGTCGAGCCATCGTCAATAATGATCAATTCGATGTTCTTATACGTCTGATTTACTACAGAGTAAATGGCCTCGCGGATAAACTTCTCATGATTATAAGAAGGTATAATGACTGTAACAAGCGGGTGGTTGTTATTGAATTGTGTAGTTCCATCAACATTGGCATCAGTATTTGAGATACAATGTTTCGGACGAAACATTGGGGTAGTCGTTATTATTCTTTTGTTTCGGTGAACAAATAGTCCAGTAAACAGCTTATCCACCTATTTATCGCTCCTTGTGAAGTCTAGTATCCCATTTCTGTGGAAATTATCCCTGTTGCTTGTCGAGCACCAAACCAGCCGCGACGGAAATCCGGGCCAGTTCGTCGCCTGGCAGGTAGAGCCGTTAATAGCATAATATGTCAAGCCGGGCCATTCGTCACCATGTCCGGAGTAGTTTTGACGCTCAGCGCAAGTTGGGAGCAAAGCCGGGTCCGGCCGTCTTTGCAGCCTGGCCCTCCATGAAGGCTCCATCGAAAGTCGTAGCAACAAAGACGCAGCCAATAGTCGGGGTGTCAAAGCAACCCCTGGAGACATATGATGCCATATAATCCAAATAAAGGCTGTTGGACGATTGCGGCAACTAGCATGCTGCCCCGTCATCAAGGTGTTTGAAGCAGTGGAGGCCGTGCCAGGGCCCTGAGACGGGTGTGCTCGCTTTCCCGCCCCGGGGCGGTGCGGCCAGGAGGACGGAACTACTGAAAGGTTCGTTGCGGCAAAGAGACAACTTGTAGCCAATCTTGACAGCGTTTAAAAACAAGCAGCCGGGAGCTCAAAGCGAGGGAAAAGATCCCTATCATAGCCTGCCGACGATGCACCTCATTCATAGTGATCCGGGAGCGCAGGGCGGGTGCTCTTGATACCCGTGAAAGAATTAAGAAAGGGTGGCCCAAGATGACTGCGCTGCATGGTGGAAAAATTATTCTGCAGAGAGGCAGAACAGCCATAGATCTCCGTCCACAGAAACCCAAAGTGGCGTCGAACAATAATCAGGAACTGCCTTTTCAATGCAATGTTTGTGGTACGTTTTGCAAATTCGCAGGCGTGAATAGCCTGAACCGTGAAACACCATCTTGTTCTTTTTGCGCATCAAATGTTCGTTTTCGTTCGCTGGTTCTAGGGTTATCAGAATCTCTTTTCGGCAGCGCGCTCACCATACCGGAGTTCCCGGTGCGCAAGGATATTCGGGGCCTGGGATTAAGCGACTGGGAGCCGTTGGCCAAGGGATTATGCGACCACTTCGATTATATAAGCACCTATTATCACCAAGAGCCCCATTTGGACATAACAGATGTTCCGCTGAATAAACATGCTCAATACGATTTTGTCATTTCATCAGACGTATTTGAACACGTGTCCCCACCTGTCCAGCGCGCATTCAATGGTTGTTCCTTGCTATTAAAGCCTAAGGGACTCTTACTACTCACTGTCCCTTATCATCTGGGGAATGAAACCGATGAACACTTTCCTGAGTTATATGATTGGACAATAGGTAATCTAGACGGTTTACCTATACTAATCAATCGCACCGAGGACGGGAGGGAACAAGTCTATCAGAATTTGGTTTTCCATGGTGGGCCGGGACAGACGATAGAGATGCGGGTTTTTGGCAGGATGGCAATTGTGAACCACCTGGAGGCAGCAGGATTTACGCAAATCCGCTTTTTGGATCATTCGGTGCCCACGTTTGGGGTGTGCTGGCAAGAACCTCATTCTGTGCTTATCACTGCCCGAAAGACGTACTGAACAGCATTTCAGGACGGAAAGAAAAACGTTAGGCAAACGGAGGTTATAATATGCACCCGTCAGCGATGAGAACCGGGAAATTGTTTTTTGACACGTACGGCAGCCAGTTGACGCATGCGACCGTGGTTGACATCGGGGCACAGGATGTCACCGGCAGCCTAAGGAGTGTTTGCCCAACAAGGTTTAATTATGTTGGTGCAGATTTGGCTGCCGGAAAGGGTGTTGATGTGATCCTAAATGACCCCTATCGACTCCCTTTTGCCGATCAATCACTGGATATAGTCGTTTGCAGTTCTGTCTTTGAGCACACAGAGATGTTTTGGCTGATGTTTCTCGAAATCATCCGAACTCTTACGCCAAGAGGCCTTTTTTATTTGAACGCCCCGTCTAACGGTGCATTCCATAGGTACCCAGTTGATTCCTGGCGCTTCTATCCGGATGCTGGTAATGCTCTTGTCAATTGGGCCAAACGAAATGGTTTTAATCCGGTGGTTTTGGAATCCTTCATAGGTAAGCAAGATGAGCATATGTGGAGTGATTTTGTTTCCGTGTTCTTGAAAGACAGCCACCATATCGGAAACTATCCAGCAAGGATAATTCAATCCATGGTTGGGTTTTCCAATGCAACTGTCTACGGCAAAGACGGCTTTATAAACCTCAAGAATCCTCCAGAGGACATGGAAAAGCTCATCGCCTCAAGCAGCTAGTTGATGGCGATACTTCAGTTAAGTGCACGGATAAGCTCACCGCAGTCAAACAAGTTATTGGTGACGCGTGGACTATACTTTCTAATGGTGCCGAAGGTATCCGTCCCCCTGGGGCTTAACCCCCCACTCCTTGCAGGAGTTCAGTGCCGGGGCTCTTCTATGCCCGAAAGGCATAGCGGAGTTCTGGCACATGTTTGGGTAGCGCACGCTCCGGGAGCCGCCGTTCTGCCGGTGCTTGCCGTAACGTTCCACTATTCCGGCACCTCCGTATTAGCCCATTCCTTCAAGTGAAAGGACGTTTCATGCGATGACTACATCGTTTGGTCGAATACAATTTTCACAGAAAGGCAAGAGAATAACATCTTTACTGCCCGCGAAACCCAAACCTAAGCTCAGTAATGGACCGGACGAAGCTGAGTTAGTCAGGCAACGTCAATATCAATTTGAAGCCCCGCCTAAAATAAGTGTAGTGGTACCTGTCTATAATACGCCAATAATCTACCTAACGGAAATGATCAGATCGGTTATGGTGCAAACATATCAAAACTGGGAATTGTGTCTTGCGGAAGGGGCCAGTGATAATCCAGAGGTGCAAAATACACTGGCTGCTTACGCTGCCGGCGATGAGAGGGTAAAGATTGTATTGTTACCGGAAAATAGGGGCGTTGCCGGTAATACCAATCAGGGATTGGCCCTGGCGTCCGGTGAATTTGTAGTTTTTCTTGACCACGATGATATCTTGGCACCATCAGCACTCTTTGAAGTTGCCCTGGCAATTGTAGAACATCCGGGTACTAGTTTTATATATTCGGATTACGCTGTTACGGATCAACACGGAAAGGTGCTATATCCGTTCTTTTGCCCCGACTTCTCTAAATACTTCTATCTATCGTTCCCATATATTGTCCATTTGGTGGCAATACGGAAAATGGTGTTAGAGGAAGTCGGATTAATGGATGAAGTAATGTTTAATGGGGGAGTGTCCCACGATGTGGATCTCTTTTTGAGAGTGTTTTCCAGAATCAGCGAAGATAAGGTTATTCATATTTCTCAGATCTTGTACTACTGGAGAAGCCACCCATCCTCAGCCGGACAACGGTTTAAAGACCAAGTCCATCACTACACCAAGTTAGCCATAAATCGATATTTGTCCTCGGCTGATATCGATGGATGGGCAGAAGACGGACCACTATTCAACTCGTTTAGAATAAGGCTGAGAACGAGGCGGGATCCAGTCGTATCTGTAATTATTATAACTCATAATGACTGGGAGCCTCTTCAGAAATCTTTATCCGCCCTATTCTCTGGAAATTATTCAAACATTGAAGTCATTGTCGTTTCTAACGGAACAGATAATAGAGACGCCCTCGCTTTCCATGCGTCGCTGAGTCCGGAGTGTTTGGTGCTGAAACACGATTTGTCCTCTAATTATAGCGCCATTTATAATTATGCTGTTCGGTATGCCAAAGGAGATGTGCTGGTGTTTCTCCATGAGGGCGTCGCGTTTGCATCGAATGATGCCCTCTCCTCTCTGATCGAGCTTTGTCATCTGCCAGAGGTCGGAGTGGTTGGCGCCAAACTACTCTATCCGGATAACCGTTTACAGCATGCAGGAATTGTTTTAGGTTTGTTTGGTTCAGCAGGCCATTTGCATAAGTATACAGATGCGTACGTAGACACTGAGAACCTAATTCCAAATCGTGGCTACCTGAGTAGTCTTGTCTCAATCAGAGAGTATTCGGCGGTTTCAGGGGCTTGTTTAGCTACGAAGACAAAGACCTTCTTAGAGGTAAATGGTTTTGACGAGGATTTCAAATCTTCTTATAATGACGTTGATTTGTGCCTAAGGATCTTAGAAGCAGGGTATAAAGTGTTATTTACCCCCTACGCCTTGTCCTACTACCATGAAAGTGAATTGACAAGCGAGGGCACTGACAGGAATACATTATATCAGGCTGAGGACGCATCTTTGTTTCTGAAGAAATGGGGTGGCTACATAGAGAAGGGCGATCCCTACTTTAATAGGAACTTGGAGCTTAACAGCCATATTCCCGTTCCCATGACACAATTAGCGTCTTCCCGGGGGGGTGATGGTTGGAACGAGTAGCCGGAGTCTGGATGGCTACCAGGCGGTCTCATGCGGTATCCCTCGTTTCCTCTCCTCACCGTCCCGCCAAGTCGTCGGAAGGAGCCGGGGGAAGGTTGCCGGCCTTCGCAGATAGAACGTGAACTGCTGGTGTTTAGGGATCCGGGCAGGGTACTGTGAGGTCCTTAGAGATAAATGGAGGGAGATAGAGCATGGGTAATCTAATCGCCGACGCTTTCCCAGCCAATCCCATTATATCGATTGCCACTAGTAATCGTATCCTAAAAGGGAAGCGTGTTTATGTGATATTTTTCCTGCCCAGGTCAGGTAGCACTTGGCTTACGGAACTGGCGTCGAAAGATGGGAGGTTGGGAACGCCACACGAGTGGTTTAATGAGTGGTGGATTTATGGCGATGGTGAGTTGCTCGGTTGTGTCCCCCCAAGGGTTATGGGTACTCATGACATCAATGAGTATATTGAAAGGGTAGTTGAAATGTACCGTTCGCCCAATGGCGTAATGGGACTTGAAATATCCCTTACCCAAATGCGAATGCTGATAAAAATCGTAGAAAATCCGCACTCAATCAAGGGAGTACTAACAGTTTTTTATCTTAGACGTAGGAACTTGGTTGCCCAGGCCATTTCCATTTACCGTAGCGTGGCGACATCATATTTTCATAGCTTCCAAGATGATAGTGAGGCCCGCAGTCGTTTCGATGCCCTTGACTACTCGGGAGATGCCATCGCCGGCTGCATGCAGGATATTATCAATTATGAAAATAGCTTTGAAGAACTATTTGCTACCTGCGGCATTAAACCACACCGGTTCTTTTACGAGGACATTGTTGCTGATAATAGTCATGTTTTGGATTGGATGGCCGCGACCGTAACAGGATCCACCACGCCGGGGGCGGGGACTCCATCGGAAGACTGGCTTATTAAGCCGATATCCGATTGGAAGAACCGCGCCTGGGAAGAGCAGTTTCGACTCGAACAGTGGGAACAATTCCGCGATGCGACTGCAGACAGGCCGGCGCTGCTGGATGATCCATCATTATTGTGATGGGGTGGCATATTATTTAAGAATTGAGGTGTATCCATTATATCGCGCAACACGATAGCCACATTTCCTCGATCAGTTATTTACGGCTTGGCGAACAAGAGTAGGCGGGTTATCACGGTACAACCAACTGCTACAAAGCGATCCCCGTGGGTAATTGATAGTAAACAGACGATTCCGTCAGACAATCTCATTCCCCCAGCGCAGTTTATTTTCGATGGCAGCGCCAACCAGGAGCATTTTGTCTCTGTCGGTGAGGGTATTGTGAACAGTTTGTTGCTGGCTACGGGATATTTACGCCCAGACGACAAGGTTCTAGACGTTGGTTGCGGAATAGGGCGAATAGCAAGACCATTAACGAGATATATCGGTGAAAACGGTAGTTATAATGGATTTGACGTGATGAGGGAAGCAATCGACTGGTGTAAGGGGGCCTATACGGGTTATAGGAATTTTGCCTTCTTTCACGCTGATATCTATAACTCACAGTACAACTCGAAAGGCAAAATAAATGCTAAAGACTTCATCTTCCCTTACGGTGATAATCTTTTTGACCTTGTTCTTTTGACCTCCGTTTTTACCCATATGTTGCCTGAGGAGGTAAGGCATTATATGGGAGAAATCTCCCGGGTTCTTAAGCGTGGTGGCAGAAGTATAGTAACTTACTTCTTACTTAACCCGGAATCGTTGCTTAGTCTGGAACGAGGAAAGCCCTTTATCAGTATGCCGTTTTCACTATCAGACGAATGCCGGGTGGCAAACCTGAATATACCCGAAGCGGCGGTGGGTCTTGATGAATCATTTGTGTGTAAGCTTTATTTGGAGAGAACCCAGCGTATCACCGAGATACGTTATGGGTACTGGTGCGGCAGGAGCATTTTGGGTGAATTCCAGGACCTGATCATCGCGATGAAAGAATAGAGTTGCACAAGGAAGCCCGCCGGCCGGTCCGGCGGGCAATCCCCAGCCCGGGGAGATCCCGGTGAATCGTTGTGAGGGTGCTGGCGATACTCTCCTTATCCAGCAGAAAACGCTCCCTCAAGGGAAAAGTGTCTTTTCTATCAAGGCTAGCTGATTGTACCAAGCATATTTTCGCTCGGAATCGGTGTAAGCCTCCTCCGCCATGCGCTGATAATTTCCTCTAGGGTTGATAATACTTTCTAGTTTTGCCTCCCATTCAGAAATATCGGCTAGACAGCCATTTTCCCCATCCCGGATGGTATTAGCATATGCGAATGTTGGTGACGCCACAGTGACTGTTCCCACTATACCAGCTTCGAAGTATTTAAGTTCTGACTTGCAATTACTGATGGGATTACTTCGAAGGGGGGCTAGATTGACATCCACCATGCCGATGAACCGCTGGAGGTTTATAAAATCTTGAAGCGGGTAAAATTTAATACGGGAGGAGTAGTTAAGGATCTCGCCATCGAGGTTTAGAAAACCAACAATCATAGCCGTGACTCGCCGATCTCGTTTAAACAACGAAATTAGCGCATCGGATATGAGTTTAAAGTCTCTATTGTGCACAGGGGTTCCGCTAAAGTAGCCAAGATAGATCTGTTCGTTTTTGGCAAACCCATGATTCTGTTTTCTGTTAAATATTCTTTGTGAAATAGCTATTTGCTCGCGGTTTAGGAAATTAGGAATAACATGAGCAACTTGCCTGCAAAAAGTTGCGATTAAGGCTGCTAAATAACTGTTAGTCGTAATGATGGCTTCGCAAAGATGTAGCGTGGCTTCTATTTGCGTAACGTATTCATGCCAATATTGCCACGCGGTTGGATAACTCTGCTGGTCCGCCGTCTGAACGAGGAGAGGCACGTATTCCGGGTCAAAGACTAGATCATCGATGTCAAAGAGCACTCTCACCCCTTTGCTTCGTGCCCTTGTTATTAACTGGCGAAGTGCATTACTATAACGAGCTCTGCAGATAACCAACACGTCTGCCAGGTCAATTACCCGATTCAACCGACCTATCTCATCGCCAGTAAAATAAGCAGCCGATATCCCTTCTTTCGATTCCCCTAGCACCTGGATCATATTATAAACCCTATACCTAAACGTAGTTGAATCTGGTTTTTCGTAGAAGTAGGCCACACGTCGGTGTCCTTTAGCCAGTGATGCAACCCGCTCTTCATATGAAGCGATCCAGGGATCCACATATGGCACTGCTGGCTCATCAGGGACTCGCTCAACGGGGTTATGGGATACCATTATCGACGGGTTGTTATGAATACTAATTCTCCTTCTCTCATTTTGTCTAGTGATTACCCAACTAGGCAGGGTTTCCAGAGCATATCCCTCCTCTACCTGTAGACGCTTACAATAATTGCCGTTGGTCCGGTGTGGTGATTGGGTTGGCCTTGGCTGATGCCATTATATGGTTACTGAAATTAATCTGTGTGTCCCTTTTTAATGGCGGAGAGATCTGGCTTCAACTTGTCGGGCGGACGGACTGCCGGAAGGCAAGAGGAAACCTCACAAACAGAGCAGCGGCTTGTCTCGGTTGAACCGCTGGCGGTTACGGGTTCTCCAGGCGGACATAATAAGAGGCTTGTCTATATTACAAGACAAGCCCCCGACCTGAACCACCCGGTCTTGCACACTTTCTTCTTGCTTTCTACGGCAAATTTTTCAGTATGCCCTTCGGTGGTTTTCACTCATATTTTGTGTCCGCGGCGGGATTATTATTCGCCCGGAAAGAAACTTTTTTGTCCGGCACTGCGCTTAGGCTTTTCCCCTTTCCCGGGCAAACCGCATAAACTGTTCCTTCCTATTCTCCGGGGGAACGTGCAGGACCGTGCGCCGGTCCATGGTCAGGGCTCCGTTGGGACAGGAGGCGGCGCACACCCCGCAGCCGAGGCACAGATCTTTATTCACCTGCGGTGCCTCCTGTCCGCTTCCGGCATCCGCCATGGCAATGGCCTTAATGTGGCAACTTTCGGCGCAGGTGCCGCAACCGGTACAACTTTCCTGATCCAAAGCCGGAATGAAATTGCTGGGGTGGGTGGAACCCTTGCCGGATTCCCTGACGCTGCTGAGAACAACGCAACAGCAACCGCAGCAGTGGCAGATGTAGGTCGGGTTGTTCAGCACGTTGTCACCCATATGAACCAGGCCCAATTTTTCCGTCCGGTCCAGTACCCGCAGCAGTTCGTCCACGCTGGCAGCCCGGCCCAGGCCCCGGCGGACAATCCATTCCGCGGCGCCGCCCAAAGAGGTGCAGACGTCCAACGGCGCCTCACAAGCCTTGCCCAGGTGAGAGGCCTTATGCCGGCAGGCGCACATGGTCAGGGCTCCGCCGCCGGACTGGCGGATGATTTCGGAGGCCCTCTCATAGCTTAACACCTCTGTCTCCACGACAGCCGGTATCAGGCTCTCATAGACCAGGGTTTTAAAGAACCCGGTCTGACCGCCGCCGAACTCCTCCCTCACCTCGTCGTTATGAAAGTATCTTTCGAACAGTTCGGCCAGATCTTTCATGTTCAGGTCGTCGCGGACCCGCATGAAGGTGTACTCGAAGAAACCGATTACCACCGGGGCCAGCATGTAGTAGACTTCGTTACGCCGGGGCAGGTCGAGCACCAGGCCCTTGTCCGCCATGCCGTCAAGAAGGACCTGCAAATCTTCGCGCTTCATTCCGGTTATATCGGCTATCTTCTCTACAGGAAGCGGCGCCAAGGGAAACTTGCTGCCCACCATAGCCTCGGTTTCGGTATACAGCCGGTGCAGGATTTCCATCAAGACCTCGTTGGGCGGCGCTCCCACCGGGTTTCGATTCAGACGTTCGGCCAGTGCCCTGTAGACCTCTTCCTTGGCATCGATAATGTGGCCCACTGTGATCCCTCCCTATCTTAATCGGTCAACCAACCATTTTCGACTTTTGCAGGGGCTCGCTGTTGTCCCGTAGTGCAGGACAAAGTTTTAGGCAATTGAAGCAGTTGTATTCTCTGGCACCGGAAAGGGCTTGATAAAAAGGTAGAAAGCTGAAAGAGGTTAGCATCTGAGTCTTCTCTTCCTGTCCGGAATTAGTGAATTTATCCAGGTACAAGAGGAATGAATTTGCTCCAAAGGGCTGGGATACGCTCATGCACTTTCGTAAATCGGTGAGGCCCTCTTCATTTAGTGCTCCGGCCGGGCAGTTATCGACACATATATTACAGTGGGTACAGAAATCCTGAGTTGCCTTGGAGTCAGATTCCATTTCGAGATTGGTGATAATGGCGCTAAAGGTCACCCTGGTACCAAGGGTAGGATGGATCACAAGATTATGACGCCCGAAATTGCCTAATCCTGCAGCTATGGCAGCGTGCCGCAGGGAAAAGTCGCTGACGCCTTTCGGGTTGTCTTTGGTTAAATCTACTGTGTAGCCCCCGGGAATGGAAAGAACCCTGGCCTGAAATTCATTTTCAAGGAAATGACATATCAGATAGCTGTTATAACGGACAACAGCATACCTATCAAGCCTGCCATTCATTGCCAGCTGCATATGCGGGCTTTCACAAGTTGACAGTTCCTTGTAAGCCACCACTATTATCGATTTGGCACCCGGGAAAAAGCTTTCTACCTTCGGCGACCTTGGGCTGTGGTAATCAGCGACCGAAGCAAAACCTACGTCATCAACCCCGAGGTTCCTTATAAATTCCCTTATGGTTTGCTTCAATGCCATACCACTTCCCTTTCCCAATTGGCAAGGATGTCGTGCCGGCGGTACATTGGCGCAGCGCCCGGACCTCCGGTAGCGGATGTCTTAATCCCGACAACCAAGAGGTCCTGGACGGGACCCCCCTTATCCCTCCTTCCCGGAAACCAACCTGCACAATTATTGGCGGACAGATTATTGGTATACAAACAATATGGGCAAAATGATTATACACCGGGTACGGAAAGACGGTCAAGTACCCCCAAACAGATTTCTAACTCGTCCGGCGAAAATTGCCCCCGGATATTCCGGTCCAGTTTTTCGGCCAGTTCGATGATCTCCGGTCCGATCTCCCTGGCCTTAGGGGTCAAAAAGACGAGCAAAGACCGGCGGTCCTCCGGGTCGTCCCGCCGCTCGATAAACCCTCCCCGTTCCATGCGGTCCAAAATCCCGGTGAGAGTTGATCCGTCGATGCCTACACTCTTGGCCAGATCCTTGAATTTCATGCCGTCCTTAACCGAAAGGGCATTTAATACGTAAAACTGCACCGGTGTAATCTCGTACTGCGCCAAATTGCCCTCGTAATAACGTTGGACTTTGCGCATAACCCTGGCCAGTTGAAAACAAATGTACTGCTCGGGTCCCTTGGTACTACCCCCAGAGATCATCTGCGTCCCCCCTTTTAGCGAATCACCAGCAAGCGTTCCGGCGGGTCCCCTGTTCCTCGCCCGGTCCCCTTTCGTCCCTTCTGAGTATATACCGCCCTTTCCCTCCGGGCAAGCGGCGGTACCGGTCATTCTGCCGTCCCCGCCATGGGTGTCGGGCACGACCGCCGGTTTCAAACTATTTCGGCCCGGCGAAGTAACATCTGGCCCTGGCCAGACGGCCGTTGACGTCCTCCCAGTTGACCAGGTTCCACCAGGCGGCCACAAAGGCGGCCCGTTTGTTCTGGTACTGCAGGTAGTAGGCGTGCTCCCAGACATCGAGCACTAGTAGGGGTACCGCTCCCCACTGGGTCAAATCTTGATGCTTTTCGGCGGTAAGGATCTCCAACTTGCCGTAAAAAGGATTCCACGTTAGAATAGCCCACCCGGATCCTTCTACCGCCACCGCGGCGGCCGAGAGCTGTTTTTGGAAAACCTCGAAGGAGCCGAACTCCCCGGCGATCTCCCCGGCAATCTGGCCGGAAGCCGGTCCGCCGGCCTTGGGGGCCATGTTCTCCCAGAAGATGGTGTGCAGGATATCCCCGGAGCCGTGGAAGGCCAGCTCCCTCTCCCAATGCTTGATGAGGGCGAAATCGGCCTTTTCCCGGGCTTCAGCCAGCTTGGCCTCGGCATTGTTCAATCCGTCGACATAGGCTTTGTGGTGGGCATCGTGGTGGAGGCGCAGGGTCTGTTCGGCGTAATGCGGCTCCAGGGCGTTGTAATCGTACGGCAGGGCCGGTAGCTCGTGCTTCAAGGTATTCCTTCCCTTCCAGGGATAATCTGGTTCGTTTACGGAGAATTATATCACTACAGTCCCTAGCCTTTCCAGTAAGGCAAAAAACATTGCTCTTTTCCCCTCCCCCGGACCCCGGCGGCAAGGTTAAATATGTGTTACACAAGCAGGAAATTGTTTAAGCTTGTCAAAACCTTAAGGTAGATATTGGTTACTGACCGGCAGCCTAAAATTGAAGGGAGAATGGTTCTTTGACCGAGGATAACCTCAAGGACATCAAGTCCGCTGTGGCCACAATCAGCTACGGCCTCTATGTGGTTGGTTCGGCCCACGAGGGTAAGATCAACGGGCAGACCTGCAACACGGTCTTCCAGATCACCAGCGAACCTGTGCAGATTGCCATTGGCATCAACCACCGCAACCTTACCCATGACCTGATCAACGCTAGCGGTATCTTTTCGGTATCCGTGCTGGCCAACGACGGCCACGACCTGGTCCGCAAGTTCGGTTACCGCTCGGGACGTACAGCCGAAAAGTATGATGGCATCCCGTATTTCGCCGGGGTAACCGGTGCCCCCATCCTGGAGGACTGTCTGGCTTACCTGGAGTGCCGGGTCCAGAAGGAACTGTGTTTGAATTGCGGCACCCATACCCTGTTCGTGGCGCAGGTAGAAGCCGGCGGATTGAAAAGGGCCGGCGAACCGATGACCTATGCCTATTTCACCGCCACCAAGTCCGCCAAGAAACCGGCTCCCGCCGAATAAACGATGAAACCCATCAACTGTGTGGCCCTGTCCACCAGCCCGCGTATGCGCGGTAACTCCGATACCCTGGCCCGGCAGGCCCTGGCCGGTGCCCGGGCCTGCGGTGGGGATACCGAACTCTTGCGCCTCGCCGATTTCCGCTACGAGCCTTGCCGGGCCTGTGGCGGCTGTTACGGGACCGGCGTCTGCGTTATTCCGGACCAGGCGGCCGACATCTTTGCCCACCTTCTGGCCGCCGACCGGGTCATTTTGGCGGCGCCCATCTTCTCCATGGGCATTTGCGCCCAGGCCAAGGCCATCATCGACCGGGCCCAGCGGTTCTGGGCCACCCGGCATCTTCTCCATCGCAGGGTCATTGAAAAGCCTGGGCAGCGGCCCCAGCGGCGTGGCATTTTCATCTCTACCGCGGGATCCAACCTCCCGGGTGTGTTTGACGGTGTCTTACCCGTGGTCCGGTATTTCTTTAAGATGTTGGAGATAGAACCGGCCGGGGTTTACTGCTACCGTAACCTGGAGGAAAAGGGAGACGCCGCAGCAAGCGGCTTAACCATGGCCCAGGTATTTTTGGCCGGCCAAAAGCTAGTCCGGGAATAGATAACGATTAAGGGGTGTTTGTTGTCATGGAACTCAAAGGCTCCCAGACCGAGAAAAACCTGCTCTTCGCCTTTGCGGGCGAGTCGCAGGCCAGAAACCGCTATACCTTCTTCGCCGAAAAGGCCCATGAGGAGGGCTTCGAACCACTGGCGGCGATTTTCCGGGAAACCGCCGACAACGAAAAGATGCACGCCGAAAGGATATTTAAGTTCCTTTCCGGCATCGGTGACACCGCCGCCAACCTGGAGGCCGGCGCCGAGGGAGAACACTATGAGTGGACCAGCATGTACCCCGAATTTGAAAAAGCGGCCCGGGAAGAGGGTTTCCACGACATAGCCGAGTTCTTCCGTCAGGTAGCCAAGGTGGAAGAACAACACGAAATCCGCTACCGCACCCTGAAACAGGAGGTTCTGGACAACAAGGTCTTCCACAAAGACCAGCCGGTAAAATGGAAATGCCGGCAGTGCGGCTACGTGCACAGCGGGCAGGAGCCTCCGGAAAAGTGTCCGGCGTGCGGCTATCCTAAATCCTACTACGAGGTCTGGTGCGCCAACTATTAGAAATGCAAGTGCTTCTTATCGGCTTGGCCATGTCATGCGGTACCGGCGAGTCAATACGGATGGTAAGTAAGAAGGAGCCCCGGAACGGGACTCCTTTCCTCTGGCACAAAAAGACTTAGGAAACCTTGACGTACTGTGCTTTGGCCGTAGGTTGGGGAATAGGCAGGCCGTCTTCGGCTAACCCAGTAAGGTGCATCCGCAGGGCTCCCTGGTATTCTTGCAAGGTTTCTTCCGGGGTACCACCGGTAGCGATGCAACCGGGAACATCGGGACTATACGCTGCCCAATTATGTTCGGCTTTTTCGAGGATAACCAAGTATTCCATCTTATTTTCGCCCTTTCTTTAGTCCGGCTTGCCGGAGAATGTTGTTAAGCGTGCCAGGAGGCACATCGTCACCCATATGCCCGGCTACCGTTGCGCGGCCTGGCTTAGTGGGATGTTTAAACTGTCTGTGGCTGCCTTCCTGGTTAACTATGTACCAGCCGTCTTCTTCAAGGGCACGGATGATGTCACGGACTTTCATCGGTCAAATTCTCCAAAGACACAGGATATCCTATGACTCCATTTTACCCGGTAAAACCGCTGAAGGCAATAACCTCTTGCTCTGAATGATTTTGTCGTTCCCGGGTCAATTTCGCAAAGCATCCGGCTGACCACGTTGATCCAAACCACCCTGCCAAAAGACACCCTCTCCTTTGGGGGAATCTGGCCAGGACCAGGCGCCGTCGGGGCGGTCAATCCGGTCGTTCTTCCAAATAACCAATGTGGTGGACCTGTAGAACAGGGTTTGCATCATTGTTCCTGCAGTCCTGGTCCTACTGGTAGAGCCGTCGCCACAGCCCTGGGGATACGCAATCCCGCAGCTTGACCTCCCGGTAGCTCCAATGCCCGGTGAAGGCGCCTGTCCGCCAGTCTTCGCGAGTGACGCCGGAGGGCGGGGATTCTTGCGCCAACCACAGGCGTACCAGTTCGTCCTCGCCGGCGTTGGTGAGCGCCCCCCTCAGCTCGCTGGCCCTGGTGGAAACAGGGCAGCAGATGAAGGTGCGGCACACGAGGGGCCGGGCGCGGTAGACGCGGCACAGCCCTTTGCCGGAATCGAAGAAAACACACCGGCCTTGGTCGTTTCGCTTCAGTACTATGTCCACCGACCGGCCGTCAGTCGTGACGTCGGCTATCGGGGCCAGGAGGCCGGCACCGGGGTCACACCGGCGCGTCAGTTGCCAGAAATCGATCGAGGTCAGCGGGATTCGCTCCGCACAGCAGGCGGCGCAACCCTGACACCGCCCTTCCGGGTTGCGCGTGCGGGTCAGCGGCAGCATGCGCAAGGCTTTGTCCAAGGCCACCAGGTAGTCTGCCACGGTGGCGTCTCCGGATCGCACAGCCAGGTCGTAGCCGTCTACGCCCCCTTTCCGGACGGGAAGGATCCGGACCTTTCCTCCCTGCCGGTCAGCCGCGGACTGCAAAGCCAGCCAGTCCTTCCCCGTATTGTTCCCACTCCACTCTGACTTCCTTCACCCGGGCCCGCGGGGGTCCCTCGTGACACCAGGCGATCAGGCGGTCAACGGCTTCCTTTTCTCCCTGCGCCACCATCGCCACGCCGCCGTCGGCGCAGTTCCTCACCCAGCCCGTCACTCCCCGGGCATCGGCCTCTTCCTTGGTGGAAAGGCGGAAATACACCCCTTGTACATTACCCGTGACTACCACGTAGGCCTGAACCGGCATGTCGGCCTCTCCCCTTTTTCAGCATAACCCCTGATATCTTCTGCAACGTACCTGTCCGGGGAGACCTGTCCCCCTGCGCAAGTCAATCCAGCGGGCCCGTTCCAGGGAAGCAGCAAAGCGGCGCCTGACCAGGAGGATCTGGTCCCGCCGCTCTAATAGCGTACCTTCCGGAGGGTCAGTTCAGTTCCCGGCGCTCCCCGGTGACCAGGTAGATGACCGCCTCTCCCACGTTGGTGGCGTGGTCGGCGATCCTCTCCAGGTAGCGGATTACGTACAACAGGTAGGCGCCCTGCGGCACAAAGGCCGGTTTCTTCTGCATGGAAGCCGTGAACTGCCGGAAAAGGTGATCAAAGATGTAGTCCACCTGGTCGTCCAGGGCACACATGGCCCGGGCCTTTTCCACATCACCCTCGACGTAGGCATCCAGCGCCTCTTTCAGCATGCGCTGGGCGATTTTGCCCATACGGGGAATTTCGGCCATAGCCGGGTCGTCGAACGATTCGCCGATCAGACACATGGTTGCCTGGGCTATATCTACCGCGTAATCGGACATCCGTTCCAGATTCATCAGAATCTTGATGCCGGTCACCACCACCCGCAGGTCCTTGGCCATGGGCTGTTGCGTGGCAATAAGCTCAATACACTTATCCTCGATTTCCCGGAAAAATTCGTCAACCCGTTCGTCGTTGATGATAACCTGGGCTGCAAGTACCGAGTCCTGGTTGGTCAGTGCCTGCACTGACTCGTAAACCGATTGTTCCACCAGGGCACCCATGCGCAGGATATCCCGCTGCACTTCGGCCAGCGCCCTGTCGAAAGCCTGTCTCGTGGCCATATGCCTCACCCACCCCTCGCGATAATTAATGTCTCTGTCGTCAGGGTTAGCCAAAGCGCCCCGTGATATAATCCTCTGTTCGTTGGTCACCGGGTTTTGTGAAAATGAATTCGGTTCCACCGGCCTCCACCATTTCGCCGTTCAGGAAGAAGGCCGTGATGTCGGAAACCCTTGCGGCCTGCTGCATGTTGTGGGTTACGATGACAATGGTATATCTATGCTTCAATTCCCGGATTAGTTCTTCTATCTTCATGGTGGAAATGGGATCGAGGGCCGACGTGGGCTCGTCCATCAAGACCACTTCCGGTTCGACCGCCAAGAGGCGGGCGATGCAGACCCGCTGCTGCTGCCCCCCGGAAAGGCCCGTAGCCGGCGTAAACAGCCGGTCACGCACCTCTTTCCAGAGCGCGGCTGCGCGCAGACTGGCCTCCACTATTTCGTCCAGGCGGGTCTTTTTCTTTATCCCATGCACCCGCGGTCCATAGGCCACGTTATCGTAAATCGACATAGGGAAAGGGTTGGGCCTTTGAAAGACCATCCCCACACTCTTGCGCAGAGAGACCACATCCACGTCCGGGGCGTAAATGTCCCGCCCGTCCAGTTCCACGCAGCCTTCGATGCGCACGCCGTCGATGAGGTCGTTCATTCTGTTCAGGGTGCGTAAAAAGGTAGTCTTCCCGCACCCCGACGGTCCGATCAAAGCGGAAATGGAGTGCTCGGCGATGTCGAAATTAATATCCTTCAGCGCCTGCATGTCGTGATAGTAAAGGCTCAGATTACGAATGCCCATTTTGGAACCGGACAAACTAGCACCACCTTAGTTCTCTGCGCTGCTTCCAGCTACCGTATGACAGGCGGGCAGCCGGACGGTAAACGTGCTGCCCCTGCCCAGCTTGCTGGCGACCTCGATGCGCCCTCCCAGAGTCTCCACGATATGCTTGACGATGGATAACCCCAGCCCGGTGCCCCCCTGTTCGCGGGAACGCGCCTTGTCGACGCGGTAAAAGCGCTCGAAAATACGCGGCAAGTCATCTTCCGCCATCCCGACCCCCGTATCGGCAACCCGTACGGCTACCTGGAGGGTTTCGTCCAGAAAGGCCGTCACCTCGACCTGTCTGCCACTAGGAGTATACTTCACAGCGTTGTCCACCAGGTTGATCATAAGCTGGGTGATCATGTCGCCGTCACCCCAGGCAGGGGGTAAGCCGTCAGCAACGCTGGTGCGCAGGGTGACGCCCCGGTCCTGGGCCATCATGGTGAACATATCCTCAATCTTGCCGATCAGGGCATCCATGGCCACGGCTTCCTTCTTGAAGGTGCGCCGGCGGTTTTCAATATCCGAAAGTACGAACAGATCGTCGATCAGCCTGGACAACCGCTCCGCCTCGGTACTCATAATTTCTAAAAAGTGCCTGGTGCTGGCTTCGTCATCCAGGGATCCGTCCAGCAGGGTTTCCAGGAAACCGTTGATGGAAGTCAGCGGGGTGCGTAATTCATGCGAGACGTTGGCAAAGAAGTCGCTACGGACCCGCTCCAGACGCTTGGCTTCGGTGGTGTCCCGCAAGATGGCGACCACGCCGCCCCCGCCGGCGGCCAGGGGCGTTATATGGATGAGAAAACTACGGGGTTGGGGGGTAAAGATCGGCATTTCCTCCACGAGGCCACGCCCATCCGCCAGAACCCCCTGCACCAGGCGCTCGAACTCGAAGCTACGAACCGCCCCCACCACGCTCTTGCCCAGGCAGGCCGCTTCGCTGACCCCGAAGGTCCTCTCAACCGCCTTGTTGACCAACCGGACCCGGCCTTCCCGATCCAGGGCCACCACGCAGTCCACCATACTGTTGAGAATAGCCCGGGAAAGGTCCGTCTCCTCAGCCACCCGCCGCTTCATCTTGCGCAGGCGGCCGGCCAGGATGTTGATACTGCGGGCGAGGTCCCCCAATTCCGCCTCACCGTCAACCATGATCTGCCGCTCCAGGTTACCCTGGGCCAGTTCACCGGCCCCCTTGACGATCTCAGTGATCGGCCTCACAATCTTCCTGATCAGCAACCAGGCCAAGAACAGCATGGGCACGAGCCACAAAAAGAAACCAAGCAGCGGACCGGTCCGCCACAGGCCGGCCAGCATCACCGCCAGGTAAAAGAGCACAACCGACACCCCGAACCAAAGCAGGGGCCGCCAGCCCAGTTCCCAGATGAACCTGTTCTTCTTCAAGATCCTCACCCCCGACCGGACGGAAACTCCAGATGCCATTCACTCATTTTATCAGGCAACCGGCCTGTGGTAAATAGCTTCGTTAGCCCAACTTTCGATTTAGGTGCGTGAAAAACCATGCCACGCCTGGCTTTCTTAATTTTTTTGGTCACTACAACCTGGAGCCGACCAAGCGGTGCGTTCTTCTCAGGGGATCTTTCACCCCGAGCAAGCGGTAGATTTCCCGGTGGTCCTTCTCC
>Ga0307376_10002195_pt1 | contig 19594 bp, 44 predicted proteins | sample TR2MG_FD_202536 | JGI IMG/M metagenome (GOLD analysis project Ga0307376, IMG submission 202536) | Soil microbial communities from Risofladan, Vaasa, Finland - TR-2 | ecosystem: Environmental > Terrestrial > Soil > Coastal area > Acid sulfate soil | place: Finland: Risofladan, Vaasa | collected...
TATTCTCTTTCGTAGTTAATCCTAATTCATTGTTACCATTAGTCCTGGTCTTTGGTCTTCCAAAGTTTCCAGTTATGTTACCAGTTGTTCTTAGTTTGGGTCGAATCTTAGAAAGGTTTGAGTAAGTCATTTGTTAGGTGAAAAATAAGACTTTACTTAACAGTTACAATACGATGAGATGTTCGTTCCTTATGAATATTTTTAATAGTCTTAATCTCATGAGGTTCAACTAAAGCATAATCATAACCATCCTCATATTCAAGAAAGTATGAGTATTCAATAGCGGATTCTTCATCCTTGAAAATCGTCAAGGACTTAAAATCTTCATTTCCAGAATCAAATCCACCGATGACAGAATAAAGCATGATGTTAAAGAAGAATCAGAATTAAAACAATAGAATAGAAGTGAGCATAGACCTTTGCCCATTCTTTTTTGGTTTTGATCATTGAAGAAAGACTCAGAATAGTTCAGAGAAACAATACCTAGAAACAATCCGATTGGAGAGAAGTAGGAGAGAGAAGTCTGAACCCTATACTATAGGAACACTTTAGAGGTTACTAACTTTATTAACCCCCATATACCTCCTGTCCAAGAGGAGTTTCAGAACCAACATACTCTTGAATATCAGAAGGATCTGTTGATCCAAGATATACCTCACTGAAAAGGATTGCGTCCTTTTGATCGACAAACTCCACACTTACATTATCATACATTGTAGGATTAAATGCAATAGATAGTGGTCTCACACCTGAGATTTCACATACTTTAGTAACTTCGGTGAGTGGATTGTTAGAAAGAAAGTCGTATTTGATGGTGATAGACATAGTTTAGAAACGTGGTTACACTACAGGGACAGTTTGGAGGTTACTAACAATAATTAAAATATATTCGTCCATGCATGATGTTTGGCAGCACTGATTCTTCCATCCTTAAGTAATCCATCACATACATCACAGAATACTTGAAACTTCTGTATTCGTGTTAGATTATGATCAACGCCAGTTGCAGTTTGACCGACGACTTTGAGAACTTGTCCTTTGAGCATGATGTTAGATAAGGGTTTGCAGTGAGTGAGTGTTAGTTAGTGGGGAAGTTCTTACAGACTGCATCACATAGGACGCGAATTAAATCTTCCATGTTTGCCTCATTAACTTCTGAAAGAGAACTGTAACACCAGTCTTCAACAATGCCATCAATGTCCTCAATTAGTTGTTCTCTTTGTGATAACATTTCGAGTTGATTGTTCATTTGAAGAGCACCTACGAAATCAGAGTCGTTGAGAAGCATTTTGTTGTTAGTTGTAGTTGTGTTCATACAATAGGGACACTTTAGAGGTTACTAACAATAATCACATCGAATCAATACTTCTTTGAAGTGTTTCATTACGTTCTTGAATGATTTTTACCATACTAGAATCTAATAAGTCGATCATTAGATTAGCACCTAGAATAACAAACAATGTAAGGAAGAAGATTTTCATGAGTCAAAGATCTCCAAACATGTCATCGAATAGTTGTTGTCCAGAACGTTCATCTTGTTCTACTTTCTTTTCATATTCTTCCATACGTTGTAGTGCTTCTTCACGAGAGATTGAATAAGGAAAAATGTATTCTTGACCAGAAGGATTTGTGTAACGCATTAGTTTGAAAATAGTGAGTGAATTAAAAAAAGATTTGAACTTACATTCCGTTCATATACTCATGAAGAGCTTCGTAGTACTCTTCTTCGGTTTGGAATGTTCTTCCATGAATCACACATGGAAACGTTTTCTTTTGAAACATTGTTGATACGACTTCGCAGTCTTGTTGATCATAACCCATTTCGACTAGGTTGTTGATGTAAGGGTTGTTTGAAGATGTTCTCATACTACAGGGACACTTTGGAGGTTACTAACAATAATACTCTGAACCAGTTAGTGTTATAAACTGATTTTTCCATAATTTTATCGGGTCAAACGACCTAACACACCTGAAAACCCCCGATATGGAAAAAAGAGTTTTTGATATCGTGAGAGCCCCTGGTATCACTGGGGTCTTGAGTAGTATGTCTGTTCTATTTGGTGGGTGATGATACCAGGGCACAAAAAAACCCTCTCAAAGAGAGGGTGAAAGTGTTATCTTATCGATTCAAAACTTACCCTACAGAAATCAGTTCCTCAAATCTATCAAGAGTTGCATATCTTACAACTCCATTCTCATCTGTGAGTTGAATCATTGGCCACATAGGTGAATCAGCTAACAACTTACCACCGGTAATGGTATGAACCATTCCAGTTTTTTCGTCTTCTACTTTACAACCAACTGCTTCTTGAACCCAGTTGAGAAATGCCATAATACTTGTTACGGTTACACTACAGGGACACTTTAGAGGTTACTAACATTATTATCCAACAATGAGGCCTTACTCAATCAATGTAACCACCACAATTATGTGATTGATGCCTCTACTACATGGGTCTTACAATGTAACAAGGTAACCACACCAAAACATGTTACATATGCCCATCAATCAGAAGGTACAGAACTCCCTGACTTTGTTGGCAATACTTGATGCCTCAATATCTTTAGCCACAATGTATGCCTCAACTTCAATCAATATTGAACGTGAGCTTAGTCCATCTTTCTCCAATGAAGAAATAAGGTCTTTGAGATCTTCTGCACTAAGTGATGACTTGGAAATGAAATCGATTAACTCTTGTTCTTCATAAAAAAGATTATCCATTAGCCCATCTGCAATTGTTCCTTCATTACAGTCCTGAACAACATGATGAGATTCATGCCTAAGTGTATCCAAGTCATTTTCTGTCCATGTTACTTGTGGTCCACCAGTAACACCATTGTCTTGACATATTACCAGGATACCTGCCCTTGTGTGATACATACCATCTACTCCAGGACTACAATGAAGTCTAGAGTTGATACTAGTAATAATACCAACTTCGTTGAGTGCATTGAAGAGGTCTAAATGGTCTTCATAAGTGTTACCAGCAATGGCTGATCCTGGTGTGAAAATAACAGAAGCGCCTGCAATAACAGAGGTAAGAAACTTTTTCATGATTTAGTTTTTATGTGGTGTAAATTAAACTTGTGAGAGATAGTCAATGAACATGAACTCATATTCACCATCTTCGGGATCTTTACCATCAACAACCCATTCAGAATGGATGGCGTCAGAATTACCATAGTTGTCATTATCAACATGTTGTACCATCTGTTGATAAAGTTGTTCTGCCATTAGATCAACAGATTCTTGTTTGATAGTGTTGTTCATGGTGTTGGAGGAGTGGTTATACTATAGGGACAGTTTAGAGGTTACTGACAATAATGTCAACAACCAGATACAGAATAGGATGCAACCCATCCGGGGATTCCGTTCATTGAAAGTCCTGTGTTCTGATAGTCTGCATAATCATCAGCAGCCTCTTCAGTTTCAAATGGACCGATGAATTGTGGTTCATCACATTCAGTTGAATCGAATCTTACATAGATGCTCATTTGATTGATCGGCGAGTGGTTATACTATAGAGACAGTTTAGAGGTTACTAACAATATTAACAGACAAGTTCACCTTCAGGAATCTCAACTACCTCAGGTTGTTCATCATCGAATTCATGAAGATTGTAGCATACCCAATTACCATTCTCGAACACATATGCGTATTCTTCACCATTGTCGAGATAGTCAAATAGGTTATCATCTAAACGGGGAGGAGTATGCTCACCACGTTCTGAGTAATACTTAGGTGATGGAGTTTCTTTCACAATGTCATACTTAATAGAACCATCTTCGTTCTTAAGAAGTTCAGAACGAGTGGTGCCATCAGGTTGAAGAAAGTGTTGGTAGAGTGCTTTACTACCCCATGTTTCTGTAGTGTAACATACACTCATATCACCACCATCGATGAGTTCAGAAGCCTCATCATAAGAGTTGAAGTGTTCAACTAAGTGACGGCCCAACCATTGTGGATAACCATCGTAATGGTGATATGCTGAAAGAATGTTTCCGTTTGTGAGTTTGATGCCGATTCGTGAGCGAGTTCCCATGATGTTTGTGTGGTTATACTATAGAGACAGTTTAGAGGTTACTAACTTTATTTCAATTCAATTCGTTCGTATAGACACATACCAAGGTCAAAATATAAATCCTCATCCATCTCACCCATTTTGGCATCTAATGCTTCTTCAATACATTGACGCATAACCTCATTGTATTTCTCATTTGTGTAAATGTGTTCAATGATGTCATCTTTTAACGCATCGACAATACGTGAGACAGTGGATTCAGAAAGTGGCATTTGATTGGGTGGTTATACTACAGGGACACTTTAGAGGTTACTAATAATAACCTCAACGAACATAAAGGAATGAACCGTATTGGTCAACAACCTCAGGAGTTTCGACTAAGGACTCAAGATAGAAACGAATACCTTTAGCAGGGGCACGATGCGAGGCAGGTTTATAACAACTTCCATCATTCTTATCGATGAACATGAACACACCATTATTTGAAAAACTGTTGTCAGAATGAACCCTGAATTGATTCACCTTAATATATTTTTTACCTACACTATATTCTAACTTGGAATATGAACTATGTCCAGATTCAGTTGCATTAACTTTCCATTGATTGTTGACAACTTCTAAAAGACATTCAGTCAGATATTCGGTTTTATATTGTGGAGCGGTAAAAGTCATGAGTTGATTGGGTGGTTATACTACAGGGACACTTTGGAGGTTACTAACAATAATATTCATGGAATTGACTCCATTAAATCATACTCACTGATGGGTTCAATTGGTTCAACATAAGGAATTTTACCAGTACCATCAAAAATCATGTCAACTTGATCTCGACACACATTAAAATAACAGGTAGTTGAGTTTTGATTATTAAAACATCCAGAGAAATATTCCGAATCAACGACCGCAATTTTACTGCAAGTAGGATCAATTAAGATGTATGAGTCTGCCCTAGTCACAAAAACATCTTTATTTGAATAAGGATTCTTTAAGATCCATGGATTTGCATAAAATTCGCCATTTTTCTTTGTCTTAAGACCATCTTGCTTTGTTTTAATATCTGGGAGATAATTCTCACCATAAACACAATCAGGATCATCTGGTGATTGTTTTTTACTAGCTCTCAAGTCAATATATGATTTGACATACTTCACAAATTCATGTTCAACCTTATGACCTTTGACAAAATTATAAAGTCCTACTCCAGAATATCTCATATAAATTTTCTTACATTCAATTAGAAAATCGATAAAAACTTTATCAGGGATAGAATGAAGATCATCAACAAATTGTTGATAAGTGGTTGCCATAATGATTCAGTGGTTATACTACAGGGACACTTTAGAGGTTACTAACAATAATGTCACTGAATAAGTCGGTCAAGTAACTCTTTTGTCAGTTTATTACGTGTCTTTGGATTCAACTCACCAAGACTTTCATTCAGATATTCATCAATGAAACTCCTGTATAAATCTTTTATTTCTTTTGAATGTTTGTTCAGAGTGTATTCAACAAAGTCTGGATAGATTGTATTTGTCAGTTGTTGGTAATTCATAAGTATACTATAAAACCTCACCCAACAAAAGTCAAGTGAGGTTGTGACAGTTCAAAAACTGGTTAGGTGCTCATTCTCTTATGCACGCGTCCCATAATCTTGGTTCTACCTTTGGCATCAGGGTTGGTGCCAGTTTCTTTCTTATACTTGTCAGTTTCTTGTTGTTTCATGATACCACGCAACATGGTTTCACCCTTACGTTGTTGCTTCATACGTTCGCTTCTAGTTAACCCGCTGGCTTTCGGGGATTTATAAGAAGGATCAACTTTCTTCTCTGGTGTCTTCTTGGTCAGAAGTTTGGATGCTTGTTTCTCAGCGTCTTTAGAAGATGTTTTAGTTTTAGTTACCTCTCCACCACCTGATTTGGCCTGGCGTCTTGCCAATGCTGCGGCCTTTCTTTCTGCCTTGACCTTATCAGCATATGATTGTTTGACTTCTTCAGAACCTCTTGATTTTTCTGGTTGTTGAATTCTAGTAGATGCTTGTTTCTGACTACCAATGTCCTTACGATCCTTATAGCTAACTGGTTCAGACTTACCACCACCAGTGGCCTTCATTCTACGACGTTCTGGTTCACTCTTTCTACGGTCTCTTCCTACTCTTCCACCTTCACCAGTCTTACGAATCTGACTACGGCCTTGTACTTCAGGGTCATAAACTTCATTGGTTTGTTGTGTAGGTGTAGGTTTCTTATCAGTAGTTTGTTGTTGGTCTTTCTTCGTTATATTGTCAATTTGTTTTTCAAGTTTTGCAATTTTTTTACTATCTTGCATCTTCTTATTATAGATGTCAATCTTTCTTTGTTCTTTTTCTTTCTCTTGCTCTGCTTCTTTCTTGGCATTGTAAAGATCCTTCACCAATTTTACAGGAGCCTTTCTTACACTATCAATTTTATTACTAAAACCTTGCAGTTGGTCACTCTGGAACTGAGAAGAATCACCTCTGGTCGATGGGCCTACCTGTGCTTCTTCGTTAAATTGTTGAAAGGTCTTCATCTTCTTTCTTTATCCTATGTCTTATTTAGTTTTAGAATGTTTTTTGATAAAGGTAAGTGCTGCCTTACGGTTACGACAAGTCTTCAGAATGTTACCCTTATGAATGATAACCAACTTGGTCTCACTACCAGTCAAAGGTATGGCTGCATACTCATCATCTTTACCTACAATGAATCCTAGTTCCCGAACTTTGGGGTCTAGGATATTACTTCTGTGTTGGATTAGTTTCATAAACTCCTTTTTCAATAATTTTATGTGAGTGAAGGTGTGTTAGGTCATAAACGGGTTCGATATGGAAAAAAGGGTTTTTGATATCCTCAAAGCCCTTGGTATCACTGGGCTCTACTTCCGCACTACGCTGTCAAGGAGCTCACCTCTCTCAAACACAGTATCAACAACATTTTGGAGAGCACGTTGTGTAGAAATACCGACTTTACTATAAATCGGTACGACGCATAACCCAAAGGACTTATCGGGACAGGTGCGAAGAACACGACCGATCGACTGAGTTAATTCAATAGTGTCCATATTACGAAGGAAGATAACACAATCCAGACGGTTGATAGAGATGCCCTCTGACAAAATAGAACGATGAAGAACAACGAACTTTTTATCAGGGTCTTTGCCCCAAGTGTTTAGGACGTTAAAGAACTCCTCACGATTGACCTTCTTACCATCAACAACTGCCCCGGTCTTTGCCGTAATATAAAGGTATGAATAACCACGGTCAGACAACTGAGTAGTGAAATCGGTATGAGTGATGACATTTACCAGTTGTTTGGAAGTCTTCACACAGACCAGAAGTTTCTTCATCTGAACCTCATCAATAGTGGAGATGAGATGTTCACAATCAGTGTCACAAGTGATGAGTTTGGTATTGTTATGAATGTCAAACTCTTTCACATGAATTTTAGGTGGGGCAATATACCCACCTTGAACAAGTTCAGGAGCAGAGACACGACAAATAATGTCACCATAAACCTCACGGTCATTCATACCAGGCTTATTGATAGTGATAGAAGTCTTACGGGTTGCAGTAAAGAAGTATGAACGATCTGCTTCGTTAGAGAAGAACTCTGTAGGGGGGAAAAAGTGACGTTGAACACTGTTGTGTGCCTCATCGAAGTAAATGGTATTGACTTCGATGTCTGCCTCTTGTACACGATGTAGGGAGTGATATGTGGTGAAAATAAGAACACTCTCGCCCTCACTACGTGCTACATTGGTGAATAGGTGAATATCTTTTGCCCTGGTGGAACTGAAGTGAGTAGTTTCACCACTATGACAATGAAGCACATGAACATTCTTGGTGTCAATGACCTCAAGAAACTCTGAGCACAGTTGCTCAGAAAGCAAAATCCTGGGACAGACAACAACAATAGTAGAGGGTTGAGTCTCTAGTTGTCTCTTTGCATCCATGATTGCAATCAGAGTTTTTCCTCCTCCTGTTGGGATTAGTATTTGTCCACGATCATTGGACTCAAGTGCATCCAGACCACGTTGCTGATGAGGGCGAAGAGTAATCATTTCAGAAGTGGTGGTTATACTAAAGGAACACTTTAGAGGTTACTAACAATAATACCCCCTGACTTGGTGAAAGTCAAGAGGTAGTGGACAGTTTATCAATCGTCTGATTCTTGCTCCTGTGGCTTATCCTTACCAATGTTAGAAGGGCCTACCCAGACACGACCTTCCTCACGCCATTGTGCAATTTGTGCGTGACGTTGATCGATAAGGGTTGCATAACGTTCGCGTTGGTCGTTAGTCCATTTGAAATCCTGTTTACGAACTTGATTACGGATTTCTGAGAGTTGGGTTACGATTGGGGTCGTCATAATGATTGATTGGTTACACTACAGGGACAGTTTGGAGGTTACTAACAATAATTGGTTAGTAATTTAGTCTTATTAGTCATCACCTCTTCTGTTCTTGACATACTCTAACTGACTCCAAAAACAAGGATGACACACTACCAGAATGTGAATCTTTTTATGTTTCTCATATCTTGTATATTGACAATTAGGTTTATCCTTTACACCTGTCTCGATAGTAATATATTCGCTGTCAACAAAGTATACCCATCCTTGGGTAATCGTCCCACCAGTACGTGTCCAGATGACATAATCATCAATCTGTGGGATATATGGATGAGCCATACGATCTTTACGGGTTTCCATCAGAAAAATGCCGCCTCTAGAGGATTGAGGTGAAGTTTCATTGAAGTATAAGGACGCGTGTCTTCAATGTCAACTTCAGAACCAACTTTTTTAGAGTTGATTGGTCTATAATACTTGTGACCTTTCTTTGTGAACCGCACAAACCCCCAGATAGTCTTAACAGGTTCTTTTGTGTAGATATATTCTTTATGATGATTCAACCAAATTGATAAGACATTGGTTTTGAATTCACTAACTGAATATGAATACCCTGTTGGAGCTTCATGAATAAAATCATTGGGAAGTTCAAGTTCAATCATTTAGTTAGTCACTTTTTTGAATGTTGTCTTGGAGTTTGAAAATTAGACCTTTAAGATTTTCAATCTCTTTGTTTTTCTCTTTGATATTGTCTTCAAGATGTTTTATAGTTCGTTGAAGATCAACTAAAAGAGATTCTGTTGAATAGTTTGACATATGAGTTTAAGTAAGGAATGAGGTAACAATTCCTGATTCTGCCTCGGATGTAATAGTATATTTATATGCCTTACTAATATTTTCCCTCAACACACTATAATACTCAAAGTAATTACTATCATCTTCAGTAGTAATCAAGTTAAAACACTCTTCATCGCTATCTGCAAGGACATTCCAAACTCCACCATATTCTGATTGCGGGAACGGAACAAAATGATCAACAATAAACAGGGTCTTCATTGGTTTGGTTTGATTACTCTTCAATGTTAGTGGAATTGGTCTGATTAGTCAAGAGACCTTGTTGTCTCTGTAGCTCATACTTGAGTGGAATGAGATGTGAATAAAGAAAGGTTTTCCATTCATTATCCTCAAGAAGAATAGTTAAGTTGTCAATTTGTGACAATGCACTGGCGATCTTTTGGGTTTCAGTCATGTAAACTCTGCCATGTAGTATTCAAATGAGACTCCGTATTCTTTGGCCTTCTCGGCGCATTCTTCTAGGAACCGTTCAAGTTCTACTGGTTCCATTTGTTGAAGTTGTTCATCACTCATTGAAATCTACCCTGTGCGAAATTGGCGTAGCTGAACTGTTCACGGTCTACGAGTTTAATCATACCATACTCTGTGGACATGACAAACCCTTCTTGATTGACCTTTAGTCCACCAATGTAAGACTTAGGGCAGTTGTAGACAATCATGTCTTCCATAAGTTCTTCCTTCATCTCAACAACTAATAGGTAAAGATTGGCAAGTTGAAGTGAACCAAGGATGTCAATCAGGTCAACCTCATGGAGTTTCTGTCCAGACCTGATAAGAGCATTGATGGCAACCTTTGCCTGACAAGCCTCTTTCTCTGTGAGGAATGTGTATTTGTCAGTATCAATGACTGGAGCGGTAATGTTACAGTTTACACGGTCAACAAAGGGTTGAACAAACTTACAGTCATTAGTCTCACAAAGGTCACCCTCCAGTGCATGAGCCTCCATCTCATAGAGAGGACAATCACCAGTGTAATATGTGTGAGGAGCAATGATGATATTTTCAGTTACAATCTCATCAAAAACATATTCGATAGTGTTAGGTTTGTATGATGTATTACCTCCTGTCCCCAGAAAATCTCCTTGGTAGACACCTTCAGTCCGAGGAAGATACTTCAAACAATTGATGAGAATAGTTTCAACATTTGGTTGATGACCAAAGTGTTGGATGACATCTTTCTTGGTATAACAGACCTTGATTTTCTTCTTGTTAAAGGCACTTTTTGTCGAAACGAAAAACTCACCATTCTCAGGGTGAGTTCCCCAGACCACAGCAGGGCTTCCATCTATTTTTACGCTGACAAATGCATCACCATAAAGAGCATTGATGACTGATAAGTCACCAGTGAGGATAAGATCTTCTGGGTGTTCCAAATGTGTTAAAGGCATAATGTTTTGGGTGGTCTCACTACAGGGACACTTTGGAGGTTACTAACAATAATACAATAAAAAAGAGGGTCTTTCAACCCTCTTGTAACACTTATTCAATTGGTTCAGTCTTCATAGACCAAACATTCTGGTTCAGAAGGATTCGCATCACAATACATTTCTAGTGGAGTGGGGTCATGATGATCTTCTGGATTTTGTTCATGATACTCTTCAAGATCATGAAGTTCAGATTCAATATGACGACGTTGTTGAGGTGAGATAGTAGGATCATCAAGGATATGTTTATCCTTATCAATATGATCCTCGATAGTTTTTTCCATATGGTTTGTCAGTTTTCTTATTATTTATTTTCTTTGATGGTATTTTTGAGTCGTTCTACTAGACTATCAGCATAAGCTTCCATTCTTTCAGGGTGAATTGCCCTGATTCCTGTCTCTTTTACAGCAATTTCAATACTGTCAAGTTCATTTTGAGTTAGTTTTGAATTTTTGTTTTGAAGAGTCATAGGAGTATGTGTTGAAACACCAATAGTTTAGACCAGAAAACCTGGAAACTTTCCCTTCTTTAGGATGTTTTCAGGTTGTTGTGATATTTATTCATCTCCATCAAAGAAGGAACCAAATAAACCATTATCACCTCTTTTACGAGTCTCCAACATATCAAGAACTTTCTCTGATTGTTTCACACCTTCAATCTTATGAATGAGATTTGCAATCTCTTTACATATGAATGGTTTTTCACTACGAGCAGCAAATGCCAGGGCATTCCTTAGACTTGATGTTGCGTCATCCAAACTTTCATTTACACTTTCACTCAATGCCATTTGTTTTTCCTTTGATTATAGGTGTGAGAGGTTCAATTTCCTCCACTTCATTCCACACTTCTTCTAGTGTGGGTACTGTAATACTATTGTACCAGAAATCTTCCCAATCTTTTTCAGCTGCCTCTGAAATGTTAGGTTGTTGTTCTACCCATCTTTTAAGTGAGAAGAATCTTTCTTTCCAATAATTGTCACTCATCATCTACTTGAAATAAAACTGAATTAAAACATCCCTGAAGACCTTTCACCTCTATTCTAGTATGTTGTGAAAGAACTTCTACATTTGTGACGATATACTTAACACCTTCATCTAAATGATGTGCAGGGTCACAACCTCCCCAATTTCTTTGTTCTTTTGATCCACCAACAAAAGTAACTTTATCTCCAATACGAATCTTACCTTTCTTTCTTGGTAAGTCCGTAGGCATAAGACCAATAGAACTAATAGTTTCCTGTTGTTTGAAATAAAGTTTCAAATAACATTTTAACATTTCACGAAGATATTTGACATCAGAAATATCATCAATTTCTCTTGATAACTTTTCAAATTCAAAGTTCTTTGTGACGGTAGAGAGTTCTATGTCAGATGACTTCATCTTCTTCTTCCTCTTTCTTTTTGTTGAATCCAAAGGGTCCAGACTTATCTTCTTCCAATTTCAACTTTAGGGCTACACCACCCACAGCTTCCATAACTTTTAGAATGTCTTCAGGTTTAGAACCTTCACCAAGTTCTTTCGCAATATACCAGTATTTTTCCCAGAAATGTTCTCCTCCTTTTTTGTAGTCCTCTAGTGTCAATAGTTTCATTCAAGTTTATCCTCAATGTAATAATTATACAACTTTAATTAGTAAATGTAAACTACTACAGTTTAACCCCCATGGAGGCACCAGCAACAACTCTTGAGTGTTGGTCAAGTGTTCCATCCTGTTCATACATGAGATGAGCTCTTGTCATACTAGTCACATCACTCTTATGTAATCCTGTCATCATCTGTCTACCTTGTTTGGTCATTGATGAATACAAACCATACCTAGTTTCCCAGACATAGAATACATCATCAATCAATTCTGCACCCTCAGGTACAACAACTTCTTTAGTTTCTGTACTAATCATAATAACCCTCACTTGATAAGAATTGGAGAGTTTCTTTCATACTCCCAATATGTTCATTTCCAATTGCAACTTGTGGAAATGTTGCTTCATCACCAAATTCATCAGAAAAAGATTTCTCTGTGAAATGTTCACCTAATCTGTATTGTAAAAATTCAGACACCTCTGGAAGTGCAGTGAGAAGAGAGCTCATTCTCTCACATTCTTGACTTCCATTTGTATAAATGACTGCAGTTTTAGACATATTAGGTATTTTGTAGTTTTTGTAAGTGAGCTAAGATTTCGCTCAGTTCATTATACTTTGGTTTGTTCATGTGTTGAAGAGATTTATCCTGTTCTTTTTTGACACATAGAATGACTTCTTGCCATTGTTCTTTAGACATAATTAACCAGGATTTTGTTCATAGTATTTAATTAATTTTTCTGTTTGTTTTTTATCTGCTCCACAGGGAGCATTTCTTAAACACATCAGGATTAATTCTGTGTCGGTGATAGTAGGTTTGATTGTAAATCCCCACTTATCATATTCGACACCAGAGGGAGCTTCTACATTAGATATTCTAAAAAGGTCAGTCATAATTTAATCCCTCTGGCGCCAGTCAGAAATATCATCCCTCTTAAACCAGTCTTTGATGTCATCAGCACTATCAAATCCTGTCTTGTGGTTTGCTGGGTCAGGGTCTCCCAAACCTAATCTGTTCATGAAGTCATCCATAGTTCCCTCTTCAATATTCTGAGAGTGTTGGCGTCTTGCCATCTTTAACATCTCATTTGCAGATGTATTTGCCTTGGCAAGTTTATTTGCCCAGATCATATCAGCTAGTTTTACTTCCTCACCATTAGCAATACATTTACAAATAAACTCAAGTTTCAGTCTGTACTGTGTTGACAACATGAACAATCATTCTTGGTTATTAGTATTTAACCCCCAAACTCCTCTGTCCTTCTATCAGATAGGTATTCCAATATATCCTGACGCCACTCCATCAGTTCATTATAACACTCTTGATTATGAGCGCACTGACGAAGTTGTGGGTCTGGTTTGATGACTGATTCAACGAAAAGACCAAGTGCATCTTTTCTTTTATCGTGTTTTTCAGAAGAGTTCATTAATCTTTAATAGTTGTGGTTATTTAATGATTGTCCAATTTGGGTCATTGAACTTATTCATCCAGAAGAAGTACCTACCAGTGATTGATTCTAAAAACATTCGACCATCATCTTCTTGTTGGACTTTACAAGAATGAAGACCATCCATCATGTTTGCAAATCGGTTCCTCGCTTTATTGGTCTTAGGTTGAACTGTAACAAATTTGGTCTTCATAGTTACTTAAAGTTAAATTCCTTATGAACCCGGACAAGCCTATCCTACTGGAGTTTGTTCAACTTGTCAAGGTTTATCTTTTCACTGAGATATGCACAGGTCTCACACCTGGAAATATTCAGAACATGTTGCATGACATGATACATCTCATGGAGAAGAGTTCTGGTGTATTCATTACCCTCAAGAGTTTCCTCTATTTGAATAATAAACTCATAATCACTCTCCCTCATCATCCACCCACAAACCCCTTCATCCTTCAGAGGCATATGAACCAATGTAAGGTCAATACTCCTATCAGGTAGGTATTCCATCATAAACCAATGAAACAACTCCCTAGAGAGGGTTTCAGAGGTGTTAGATGAGGGTCTGACTACTTCTATTGCATGTACCATATTACCCTCTCAGTGATACGTGTCATCCATTGAAGAAAGATAAGAAAGGAAGAGATGAACAATAGTTTTTCTGTTCCTGTAAGTCTCATAAAATGTGTGTGTCTCCAGATACTACAATACCCCACAGGGTACTCCTGCGGGGTATTTGGTGGACAGTTTGGGAAGTGGAACTATAGTGGAGGATCACCATTCTCTTTTCTGAGCTCAGAAGTCTTCTTTGCAGTTTGTTTGTAATCTTCTCCAAGAATTTCTTTCAATACTTGATCAAGTAAATCACCAGCACCACATCTAATCAATAATCCTTGAATTTCAATATGTTGTAATGGTAGACTGTGATAGGTACTTTCCTTAACAAATTCAAACTTTTCCTCTTCACTCATCTGTTTTGTGAGTCTTTCTGCAACTTCAAGTCTTAAAACTAAAAGTTGCTCATAAGTTAGAAAAGGAAAATCATTCACATCATAATTGACTGGAGATACAATATCATTCTTATTCAGTTTTTCCATATTTTTAAAAGAAATTGAAGTTTACATTTATTCTACACTTACTGTCCGTACAAGTTGTACTATGATGAGATTTAGATGGGTCAAAAAGTAATAATCTATTCTCTACGGATTGAACTTCAGTACCATCTTCAAGAACAGTTAATCCATCATTAGTATTCAGATAAAAAATAGCACCGCGATGTTCAAAAGGAAAATCACAATGATTATTGTGATGAATCAGTTTTTCTGTAGACGTATATAAATTTCCTTTGACTCTTATCAATGCCTTCACACCAATCTTATTTAAGACTGGAGCAAAAACAGGACAAAATTCATCAGCATGAAATTTATTATAAAAAATATGATTAAAATAATAAGATCCCATGATAGTATCATCACTATCATTAAATGATGATACCACTGGAGTAAAATTCCAAGGAAATGATGAATTAAATATGACATTCCTGATCGGGATCAATTCATCTTCAGTGAGAACATTATCTATAATCTCAAAAGTCATTCAATTATTCTGCGGATTCTTCTGAAATTGTAGATACTACCCAGTTACCGGTCTCATCATCCCACTGACACATTTCAGTTTCTGGATCAAAGGATGGTTGTGCTGGCGCAGGAGTCCATCCAAGTTCTGCAAGATTACTATCAGGGAGAACTCTCAAGTCAAATCTATCTTTAGTATCACCAGAATCTACAGGATACCAAGGAAGAGGCATTATTGGATAATATCTATTTTGATAAACATATGGAGTGTTGTTCATATCATCCACAGGAATATTTGGTGGACTATATGGATCTTCTGGAACTAATCTTGTTACTGCCATTTTTATAATGTACTTGTTGGATTATTTATTTGTATATAGTTTCACTTCTTGATAAGTGGAATTATATCTTTTATTTATTTCTCTTTTGATGAAAGACCTCTCGTCATTGGTAGTATAAACCAACCTTGCGAGTTTAATGAAGTGATCGTCAAATCTTTGTTGTTTCTCAAGAACTCTTAATTCATCTTCAACAACCCATAATGTAGAATTTACATCTTTTAATTGATTGAGATACTCCTCATTATATACATCAGAAGATTTTGCAGTTTGTATGAGTTCTTTAAGTTCTTTATGAACAAATTGATTATTTGTTTTTTCTGCTTTGATTTGGAGTATTGTAATTTTATCTAATAGTTCTCCTACAGATACAGGTACTTTAATCATAATTTAATGGGAGGTTATTTTGCATTTGATCCAAAGGTATCATATAAAAATCCATATTAAAAGATTGACGATTTCCTTCTGGATATGGATAAACCCCATGTAACATGTGAGAAGGAAATATAATCATTTTACCAAGTTCTGGTTTAATATGTAATGTTTTTGGAACGGCTGGGTAGAATTCCGATTTCATATCAGCAGACATTACAAAATAAACATAACCTTCAATATTTTCATCATTTATCGTTTCAGGAACTTGTGTGTATATTACTGTACAAATTGTATATTCATTTTGATGCTCATGAATTACATGAAAACCTCCTTTTGTACCGGTAACTTTCCAAGAATTAGTTGGTTTCAAAAATATATCAATATCTAAAAGAGAATGATCATTTAGTTCTTTATATATTATTTTAGATATTGATTTGTGTATTTTTATAAAAGATTTATTCTTTGAGCAATCAGCACCCCTCCCAAGAAACCAATGTTGATCCGCATTACCCGATGTGCTTAATCCTTTTTTATAAGAAACACCTTCATTTGAATTCAAAAAACATTTTAATAGATCTAGTTGATCATATTGAGCTTCTATGATCCAATTAGAACTTGAATATTTGTAAATTTCACTACTCATTGTCATTAATCGAATAATTGTTTTGTTTCTTCAAACCACAAATAATCTAGAGAAGACTCATTTAATGTTCTAAAAGCATCTTCTGGTGTTTCAACTAATGGATCCCCAGCAAGATTAAAACTTGTATTTAATATTATTCCATGACCTGTTAGTTTTTTAAATTCCTGAAGAAGTTCATACACATAACCATTTTCCTTGGAAATTGTTTGTATTCTACAAGTATTATCTACATGAGTTACTCCTGGAATAATATTAACATAGTCTTCTCTTACAGGAAAAGAGATTGTCATAAAAGGACTTGATTTTATTCTCCCCATATCAAAATAGATATTTGCATCTTCTTCTAAAACCATTGCAGCAAATGGTCTATACCACTCTCTTTTTTTAATTTTGTTCACAATATCCTTTGCATCTGGATTGAGTGCATTGAATAAAATTGATCTATTTCCTAGTGCCCTTTGACCTGCTTCAGCAAGTCCAGTGTATACTGCAACTGATTTATCTTGTTGCAGAAGGTTTGCAATCTCCTCTATTGATGTAGTTTTTCCTTTGTATTGAGAAATATCATAAGGAACTCCATGGAATGCTGTGGTTTTTAATGATCTAATTGTTTTATCTTTTGTAAGTGCATGATAATAAAACATAGCGGCACCAATAGGTAAACCACCATCATCTGCATTTGGTTCAAAATAAAAATTTACATCAGGAAATCTTTGAACATAATAATGATTTGCAACAATATTCATTCCATAACCACCAACAACAGAAACATTTTTGCAACCACTTTTTTGAATTGCCTTTTCTATCAAATTTCCAACTGCTTCTTGAGTTTGTTTTTGAACTTGATAAGCATAATCCGCATAAAACTTATAATTTTCTTCAGTAAGTTCTTCAGTTACTTTACCTTCATGGTCTTTAAACAATCTTTTATGGGAATTTTCTTGAGTAAATAACTCCCAAATTGGTTGTAATTTTTCATTAAAAAACTTCGGATAATCTGTTGAAGAACCATAAGAACTTAATCCCATAGTTTTTCCATTTTCAAGAACCCCCTGAGAAATTAAAACCGATGCAGTATTATAAACATTAACTATACCACCTTCATTTTCGTTGATATTACATTCATAATTTTTATGAGGAACTATATTATCTTTATACTTTTCACGAGTTTCATTAGAAGAGTGTTCTTTGTTGACTGACAGGTTTTTAATTAGACACTCAAAATTATTTGGGTAAGAAGCAAGATAAACTGTCTCACATTCTGTAAAATTATCTGCATAAATTGAACCTTGACCATCTACAACAATCACAATAGATTTTTCAAATCCACTATTATAAAATGCAAGACTTGCATGACATAGGTGATGATTGTAACTAAACTCAACAAGATTATCAATAGTTGTATTTGATAATTTATATGTCAGTTTTCCATATTTTTTGGCATTAGGATACGACACGATCAGAGCATAATTTATTTTTTCATTAAAGTTTTTTATGCATTCAATAATAGATAAAACTGGATCTGTATCTCTTTTTGATCTACTTAATCTTTCTTCCTTAAAATAAACAGCAACTTCTCCGTCTTTTAGAATACAAACAGAAGCATCATGAAGTCCATAGTTGATTGATAAAATGTTCATAATTAGTTATAAAGTAATTCTTGTTGACCTAAATTAGTTTTCCATTCTTCAATTTCATTAATCTCAACTTTCTTTTCACCTTCAATCTTTTGAATAATAGTTTGATAGGCACTCTCAATCTCTTCATCAGTGAACATATACCTTTCTTCATTCAATCTTGTAGAAAGTTGTCCTTGAATTTGTGAGACTCTCATAGCATCCGGATGAAACTTATGATCTCTCTCAATGATATGAAATGTATCAGGGTATGTGGTGTTGTTCTTATGGGTTCCTGCAACCATTACAGAGGCATTTTGACCTACTGCCTTTGCAAAGTGTTGCCCACAACTGTCACACCCAATAAAGTAGTCTGCCACTTTAATCACTCCTGCCCAGTCTCTTAATGTTGGATCTGGATCTGGTTTATATGTTTTTCCATCATAAAACTCCTTTGCACCCATATAGATGATATTATAATCTTTTGATAGTTTTTTGACTAGGGCAAGATACATTTTTTGCGGAATGGATCTTAAAGTTTCGTCATAGATTTCTAATGGACACATGAGTGCCGCACTTCCATAAGGTTGAATTACTATGGTTTTATTTTTCTTTTGTTGGTTCTTTGCTTCTGCAATGACTCTATGACCATTTCTAATTTCAGTCATAGAGAGCTTCAACTGCATTTCTGGCAAATCATCAGTAGAACCATTGATTTCAATATCAAATGCTTCTCTTAATGAGATCTCATTCCTATAGTATGCGGGAAGACAATATGGTTCTGGTGTGAGAACTTTAGTAGCATTCCAAAAGTAATCTTTAAATACCGACTTATCATTAGGATTAAATGTTCTTTCCTGAAGTTCTGGAAATCCCCAGAACATAAAATCCCAACCATGAACCATCACATACCACTCTTCATCTGAATGATTTTTATGATATTTTAGAAGTGCTGGTATTGCTGCTACTACCCTTCCAACTCCACCACTGATAACAATTACAGTACTCATGAATATAATAAAGTATTATTTGATTTGGGAATATTTAGACAGTCTTCCCACCTAACACATGGGGACAGATGATCACCTATTCTTTTACCAGTTTGACAATGTGTAGAGTAACCAGGAATAGGGGAGATTAGTTTTCTATCTTTCTTACTCATAAGAGATTCAAATTTATCAAAGTCTAATGATTGTTCTACGTTTTCTCCTGTTTCAATATTCACATATGGATTTAGTGAAAAGTACTGATGAACATTCATATCCTCTTTTAATGTTTTATACTTTGTTGCAAATGTATTTGTAGATCCTGTTGAAGATTTCCAATGTGTAGATTTAGTGTATAGAAGTTTATTGTACTCCTCAAT
>Ga0307376_10002198_pt1 | contig 19572 bp, 22 predicted proteins | sample TR2MG_FD_202536 | JGI IMG/M metagenome (GOLD analysis project Ga0307376, IMG submission 202536) | Soil microbial communities from Risofladan, Vaasa, Finland - TR-2 | ecosystem: Environmental > Terrestrial > Soil > Coastal area > Acid sulfate soil | place: Finland: Risofladan, Vaasa | collected...
GTGTATTTCAACACCGATTACGCGGGAACGGGTTATGCAAGAATAAGCTCTTTTGATGCCTCCAAGGCTATGGTAGCTCTTTATGTTATCGGCCATAATTACAACGAGTTCGATTTGCCCAGACTTTTTACGAAGTTCCTGGAAACCGAGGGTCTGGAACATCTTGAGTTTTTCTACAAGCTTGTCCCGCCGATATTTTCCACCGGCAGGGTGAGCAAGTTCCAGGTCGGCAATGTTCTTTTGGCCGGCCGGGCCGCGGGGTTGCTCGAAAGAATTATGGGCGAGGGAAGTGCATCTTCCTTGATAAGCGGAGTTATGGCTGCGAGGGCCATAATCAAGGGAGAGGACTATGATTCACACGTACTTCCCTTAAAGGAACATCTTGAAAACATTTCGTCCTTTAGAACTGTCATAGATAAATTTACTAACCAGGACTTTGACAGGGTAGTCGCTTTTCTGGGAACACCAGGCATTAAGCAAGCTATATACAACTCAGGGATCGATTTTGTCGATATAGCCGGCTGGGTTCTCAGGAGACTTTCCAAGAAGTGAATTAGTACGGGTATCGGCCCTGATAATTTTCCTGGCGTGAGGCAAGCTGTAAAGAAAAGGCCGCGGGGGGTTGCCTTGGAAGTCGTCATCCCGATGCTCAGCCACATTTACCGGACCGTCATCATTTACTTCTTCGTTCTCCTGGTCGTACGTCTCATGGGCAAGCGGGAGGTCGGCCAACTGTCGCCCTTTGACCTGGTGGTGGCCATCATCATCGCCGAATTGGCGGCTATTCCCATGGAGTCCTCCGACATCCCCCTGTGGCACGGCATTGTGCCCGTAGTAGTCCTCGGGGTTCTGGAGGTGGGGTTTTCCTATCTGGCCCTCAAGAACCGGAAGATCCGCCTGCTGATCGACGGCCAGGCCCAGGTCATAATAAAGAACGGCCGGCTGATGACGGAGGAAATGCGCCGTAGCCGCTACAACCTGGACGATCTGTTGACCCAGTTGCGGGAGTCGGGCGTGGCCGACATCAACGACGTGGAGTTTGCCGTCCTGGAAACCTCCGGGAAGCTGACCGTTCTGCCGCGTTCCCAGAAGCGCCCGGTCACTCCGGCGGACCTTCAGCTGGCGACGGGCTACGAGGGCTTGCCCGCCATCCTGATCATGGACGGCCAGGTGCTCTATGACAATCTGCGGGAGGACGGCCTCAACGAGAGTTGGCTCTCCGGCGAGCTGGCTAAGCGGGGGCTGGTTCCCGAACAGGTTCTGCTGGCTTCCCTGGGAACGGACGGCCGGCTATTCATCAGCGAGCGCTCCACCCCCCGCACCTGAAATCCCTTCTTCTCCGGGCCCTTTTTCCATCACCCGCCAGGCCTCCTGCAGCGCAGCCCGGTAGACCTCGGTCAGGACGAGGCCTCCCGCCAGGGCTATCTGCCGGCAATCCTCGTATTCCGGTTTTACCTTCCGTCGGCCGTCCGGCAGCTCGGACACCTTGGCCCGTACCGGTCCGTACGGGGTATCAAGCCGGATCATCCGGCGCGGCAACGTCAGGCGGCTTTCCCGGCGCAGGCGCACCCCCAGCGTGGAGGTCTGGGCCAGGATGCGCTCAGCGTGCTCCTGCCAGCCGTCCAGCGGCGTGAGCACCGTAACCTTGGTGCCGGGGCGCCCCTTTTTCATGATCACCGGGGTGAGAAAGACATCCAGGGCTCCTGCCGCCAGGAGGACTTCGGTCAGGTGGGGGTAGAACTCGGGATGGAAGTCATCCAGGTTGGCCTCCAGCACCATTACCTCGTCCTTTGCTCCAACAGGCCGTTCGCCCAGGAAGGCCCGTACCAGGGCCCCCTGGCCCCGGCCGGTACCGGAGGCCCTCAATACAAAGGGCGGCGTCTCGCCCCGGCCCAGCACCCGGACCAGCGCCGCGCCGGCGGTGGTAACCGGGCCCCCGCCCGGCTGTACGGCCACGCTGGTCAGCAGCCTCAGGGCGGCGGTAGGAAGATGCTCCAGGGGCAGGGGGGAGAAGTAGAGGGCGTGTTCCGGCAGGGCCTGTAAAAGGCCGTCGAGGGCATGGAGAGCCGTTTTCTCTTCCGGCGGGCAAGGCAGGCTGCCCAGGGCGGCCAGGACGGCTTCGGCCGGTCCGGCGGTCGCCGGGGGGGAGCCTGCCGCTTCCTGCAGGGCGGCCAAAGCCGCCTGCACGGAGAGGCCCCCGCAGCAATCGAAATAGATGATGTTCATTTTAGACTCCTGATGTTTTACCGGAATCATAGCAGGCGAAAAGTCTTTTAGCAAGACACCCATCTGGGTTTTTGACCTGTGGGCGGCACTCCCGCCCCGGCCGGGGGTCTTTCCTTGTCCCCCCTTGGCGGTATATAATACTTCATATCGGAAGACAAGACGGTTTGGGGGGAGCGGGAATGGCCGTACCCAGTGAAGCCCTGTCCCGCCTGGAACGGGTGTTGGCCGGGTTGGACGGATTGGTGGTGGCCTACTCGGGGGGCGTGGACAGTACCCTTCTGGCCCTGGCGGCCCACCGGGTGCTGGGTCCCCGGAGCCTGGCCGTTACGGTCGAGACGCCGGTGGCGGCGCCCGGCGAGCGGAAAGAGGCCCAGGAACTAGCCGCCGCCCTGGGTTTTGGCCTGCGCACGGTCAGCTTCGACTGGCTGGCGGTGCCCGAACTGGTGGAGAACAGCGCGGAGCGCTGTTACCGTTGCAAACGGCGGATCATGACCCTCTTGCTGGCAGTGGCCGGTGAGCTGGGTTTTTCCTATGTAGCCGACGGCACCAACGTGGATGATCATGCGGAGAACCGCCCCGGCCTCTGGGCCGATCTCGAACTGGGGGTCCACCAGCCGCTGTACGAAGCCGGCCTGGACAAGCAGGCGGTGCGCCTTTTGGCCTTTGAGCTGGGTCTGCCCAACGCGGCCAAGCCTTCGTCGCCCTGCCTGGCCACCCGTGTTCCAACCGGCCGGGGCGTCACGGCGGCGGCGCTGGACAGGGTGGCCCAGGGCGAAGCTGCCCTGCATACCCTGGGTTTTCCCGTGGTACGGGTCAGGGATCTCTTTCCCCACGGGGTGGTGGAGGTGCCGCCGGAGCGGGTGGACGACCTTTACCGGATGAAGGACGAGGTACTGCGGGCACTGCGGTCGGCGGGCTATCGGCGGGTGGCCCTGGATCTGGCCGGCTACGGCAGTGGGCCGGGGGCCTGAGAGTGGGTGGATGCCTTGGAGGATAACCTGGGCCGGCGGATAGACTATCTGCGGGTGTCAGTTACGGACCGGTGCAACCTGCGTTGCCTTTATTGCCTACCGGCGGAAGGGGTGCCGCTGGTGGACCGGGGCCGGATACTAAGTTTGGAGGAGATAGCCCGCCTGATCGAGGCTGCATCAGTGGCCGGCATCAGCCGGGTGCGCTTTACCGGTGGGGAGCCGCTCTTGCGCAAGGGCTTGGCCGGTCTCATCCGGGCGGTAGCCGCCCTGCCCGCCATTGAAGACATCGCCCTGACCACCAACGCTACGCTTCTGTCCGGCATGGCCGGCGAACTGAAAGCAGCCGGTCTGACGCGGGTCAACGTCAGTTTGGATAGTTTGCAGCCGGAGCGGTTTGCGTCGATCACCCGGGGCGGCGACCTGGGTCAGGTTTGGCGGGGCATAGATGCGGCCCTGGAGGCCGGCCTTGCGCCGGTCAAGCTCAACGCGGTGCTCATGCGGGGCATCAACGAAGACGAGGTGGAGGACCTGGCCCGGCTGACCCTGGAGCGCGAGCTGCACGTACGGTTCATCGAGCTCATGCCGATCGGTTATGCCGCGCAATGGGCGCCGGACCGCCTGGTCAGCGCGGCCGGCATCAGGGAGAGGCTGGCCGGCTGGGGGGATTGGGAACCGGTGACCGGCCCGGCGGGCGGTGGTCCGGCCCGGTATTGGCGCCTGCCGGGTGCCAAAGGGACGGTGGGATTTATCCCTGCTCTCTCCGACCATTATTGCGGGACCTGTAACCGGCTGCGTCTGACCGCCACCGGGTGCGTAAGGCCGTGCCTCTACCACGGCGCGGAGAGGGATATCCGCGACCTCGTCCGGGCCGGAGCAGCCCTGGAAGAATTGACCGCCGCCTTCCGGGAAGCGGCCGCAGCCAAGCCGGCCAGCCACCAGTTGGACGCCGGCTGGAAGGATCAGCGTTCCATGTCTCAATTGGGGGGGTGATGACCATGGCGGAGTTGACTCATCTGGACGGACGGGGCCGGGCGCACATGGTGGACGTCGGGGCCAAGGCGGATACACGGCGGGAAGCTGTCGCCCGGGGCGAGGTGAGCATGGCCGGAGCGACGCTGGATCTCCTGGTCTCGGGAGGGGCAACCAAGGGTGATGTCATGGCGGTAGCCCGGCTGGCCGGCATTATGGCGGCCAAGGAAACGGGACGCTTGATCCCGCTGGCCCACCCCCTGCCCCTGACCGGCATAGCCGTCGATCTGGTCCCCAGCCCGCCGGACCGGGTGCTTATCGAGGCCAGGGTCAGTACGGTGGGCAAGACCGGCGTGGAGATGGAGGCCCTCACCGCGGTGTCGGTCGCTGCCTTGACGGTCTATGACATGTTGAAAGCGGTGGACCGTGCCATGGCCATTGAACGCGTCCGTCTGGTGGAAAAGACCGGTGGGCGCAGGGGTACTTACCGGCGCGAGGGGGAAGAGCCGTGGCCAGAATAGTAGCGGTGTGTACCAGCCGGGAAAAGGGGGTCCGCAAGCAGAACGTGGGTGAGGGCTACCTGGTGCCCGACTACGGTCTGTCGGGCGATGCACACGCCGGTGCCTGGCACCGCCAGGTCAGCCTGCTGGCCATGGAGAGTATCGGCCGGATGCGCGAGAAGGGACTGGACGTGGGACCGGGCGATTTTGCCGAGAACCTGACCGTGGAAGGGATGGTTCTGCACGAACTGCCGGTGGGCACGAGGCTGGCCCTGGGCGATGAAGTGGTGGCGGAAGTCACCCAGATCGGCAAGAAGTGTCACGCCGGCTGCGCCATATTTCAGCTCACCGGCGACTGTGTGATGCCGCGCGAGGGTATTTTCGCCCGCGTGCTGGTGGGCGGGCCGGTCCGGGTCGGGGACGGCGTGCGGGTACTCCCCGCGCTAGAAGCCTCAGATATCTAGGAGGTAAAACGTAGTGGCGGTTGTGGAGGTTTCCATCGTGCCGCTGGGAACGGCTTCGGCCAGCGTCAGTACCTATGTCGCCGGTTGTCTGGCCGTGCTGGAGGGACAACCGGTCAAATATCAGTTGACGGCCATGGGAACCATCCTGGAGGGGGACTTGTCCCTGCTGTTGGACCTGGTCCGGCGCATGCACGAACAGCCCTTTGCCCAAGGGGTGGACCGGGTGGTAACCACCCTCCGTATAGATGACCGCCGCGACCGTACGCTGACGATGCAGGGCAAGGTGGCTGCGGTGGAGGCCCGTTTGAAGGGGGATGCCCATTGAACGCCTATGACCGTTTGCGGGCGGATCTCTCCGAGGGAAAAGTGGCGCCGGTCTACTTGTTTTACGGCAATGAGGATTTTCTGCGCGACAGGGCTTTGGCTCTTTTGCAAAAGAAACTGTTCGGCCCGCAGGGCGACCCGTTCAACCTCGATGTGCTGGACGGTGAACAAATCGGCGTGGCGGAAGTTCTCGGCTGCGTGTTGACGCCACCAGTGGCGGCCGAATGGCGCCTGGTGGTGGTGAGAAACGCCCCGTTCTTCCGGTCCCAGAGCAAGGAGCAGGCGGAGAAGGGCTCGGACGCTGACAAATTGCTCGCCTACATAAAGAAGCCTGTTCCCCAGGCCTGCCTGGTCTTTCTGGCCGGGGAAGGGGTCGACCGGCGCCGGGTGTTGTTCAAGGCCTGTGACGGAGCCGGCCTGGTCCTGGAGTTTACGACCCCGGACTTTCGCGAACTGAGCCGTTGGATCACCGACCGCTTGAAGCGGGAGGGCTTTCAAATCTCGCGCGGGGCCGTGGACATGCTGATGGCCAGTTCCGGCCGTAGCCTGCAAATGATCGATAACGAACTAAAAAAGGCCGTTCTTTATGCCTGGGCAGAAAAGATCATTGACGAAAAAGTCCTGGGGGCCGTGGGATCCCGCTGGGTGGAAGAGAACATCTTCGCGGTGGTGGATGCCATCGGGGAGAAGAAGTGGCCGCGGGCGATGGCCGTCATCGACGAATTGATGGCTATGAAACAGCCACCCCAACTCATCCTGGCCATGGTGGCCAAACAAATGCGCCTGATCCTGCAGGCCCTTGAATGGCGCCGCTCCGGGGGCACCAGCCAGGACTTCGGTACGCAAAACAAACTGCATCCGTTCGTGGTGCGCAAGGTGTGGGACCAGACCGGCCGCTTCGAGGCCTGTCAAATGGAAAGCGCCCTGGTTGACCTGGCCGGACTGGACGCAGGCATCAAAACAGGGCGGCAGGAGTTTTACCCGGGCTTTTTTGACTTTCTGTTGTCCATGGCCGGAAACCAGGACCGCCCGGCGGGCGATCCTGGTAAGGCTTAAGCCTTAGCCAGGCTGTTGACCTTCTTGGCGATTTGAGACTTCTTACGGGCGGCCGTGTTCTTGTGGAGCACACCCTTGGAAACCGCCTTGTCCAGGGCTACGACGGCTTTCTTGAAGCTGGTGGCCGTGGTGGCGGCGTCATTCTGCTCGAGAGCCACTTCAAACTTTTTGACCGCAGTGCGGGTGGCCGACTTAATGCTGGCATTGCGCATGGTGCGCTTCTTGGCCAGTTCCACACGCTTGACAGCTGACTTAATGTTAGGCAATGGATTCACCTCCCAACGCTGAACATTTTACTATATTACGCGGTAAAAAAGCAAGCACTTTGCCTAAACCGGGATGGGTCCGGTGATGGTAAACCGGGCTACGCGGGGTGCCGCGAGGAATTCCCACCGGCCGGCAGAGCCGGCCTTTTTAAAGCCCAGTTCCATGTGCAGCATGGCGATGCCGCAGTCCAGCCGGCGGGAGACGTGAAAGTCATCTTTCGGGCTATCCACTGCCAGGGTTACAGAGCCCGTTTCCACCAGGAAACGCCAGGGTTGCCGGTTTACAGCCGATGGAGCTAGCCTGGCCGCCTCCAGGGCTCCCCTCACCCAACTTGGCCAATCGCTTTCCGGCAGACCGGAGACAAATTCCGCCAGCGGCTTGCGTTGGTGGTTGCGCCCAAAGCCGCTCATCATCCGCTCTTCCACCGTCCACGAACCGGCGGCACGGCCCAGGGGGGTCACCGCCGGGACGATTTCCTCCCCGCCCGCTCCGGCCAGGGAGGCAGCCATCTCCGGCCGGAAGAAACCTCCTATCCAGCAGGTGCCCAAACCGAGGGAAGTCGCTTCCAGGACAATCCCCTCGCCCAGGTAGCCTACCTTTTCCTGCACCGCCGGGTCGTCCCGCCGGCCGATGAAGGCGATGAAGGCGGGGGCGTTCTTGACCTTGCCGTAACTATCGGCGAAGCCTTTGAAGACATCATCCGCCGGTTGGGTCACCAAAGCGGCCCGGACGCCCGGGAAGGGCCGGAAGTTCTCGCAGACCTGGCGCATCCGCTCCAACAGGGCACCTTCCGGCAGGGCGGGGTCGAACCGGCGCCGGGAACGGCGTCTGGTGATGGCTGAGTGCCAGGAGTTGTAGGGTAACTCCATGTGTCGTTAGGCCACCTTTCTCTCCGGCATCCCGGCCCCTGAATCAGGCCGGCTGCCTGCCTCTTTTACCCCAGGGCTTCAGCAACCCGATGAACACCATGACCACCAGGAATATTAATTGTAGGGGGCCGAACCAGGCGATCAGCAGCCGGTCGTGCAGGTAGGCGGGATTGACCAGGGCCATGCCCCGCTGGGCCGCGGTTAGGGCCGCCGCATTGTTGATCCAGGGGCCCAGCCAGGCGGAGGCGAAGACTATCTGGGCCACCATGAGCACCCATTTGACGATGACCCAGGTGAACTTGAAGAATCCCCAGTCTGTCAGCCAGGAGTACAAGATACCGGTGACCAGGGAGCCGTAGGCGGCGGGGACGATGATTTTGTCGTCCAGGAGCTTCATGGCGGCGTTTACGGCATACAGTTCGTCGCCGTGGGAGCCCTTGACGTAGGACAAAAGCAGTATGGAGGCGCCGGCGCCGATCCAGGCGGCGCCAAAGAGGACGTGGAAACCCTTTAGCCAGTTTTGCGCGGTTGAATTCAGCAAAGGATAAGAGTGTCTCCTTTCCGCCGGGTTGAAAAAACTTTCCTCCGGCAGGAGCCTTTGTATGTATTGGCTGCCGTTGGCGGTATTCCTTTAACCATTGAGCCCGGAAGACAGGCAGTTTGAACTTTTCCGACCCGGGGCCCTCCTGCGGGGCTGATCAGTGCCTGGTGCGGTGTCCTGGCTGCTCTCGGTGCCTTTTACCTTTCCGCGGCCAGTTGCATCAACTCCACCTTCAAGAGGACCGTCCTGCCGGTCGGTACTATCAAGTAAGGGGAGGCAAACCGCACGTAAACCCGTATTCATACATTTCATTGAGGGAGCCCTTTTTCCCCGCCCTTGGGGAAAGATGGCTCCTTTTCTCTCGAGCGGGAGGCAGCAGCCGGTCCGGTATCGCCTGGTTGCGGCCCCGCCTGACGAAAAACATCCAAGAGGTGGTCATATACTCATAGGGATAGAGGTGTCATCTGATTGTCTTTGAAACACGCCCTGCTGGGCTTCCTGAATTATGCTCCCATGACCGGCTATGAGTTGAAACAGCATTTCGACGGATCCATCCGGCATTTCTGGAACTCCAGCCTGAGCCGGATCTACCCGATGCTTGGCGAGATGGAAAACGAGGGACTGGTAACCATGGAAATGCAGGTCCAGGACGGCCGGCCCAACCGCAAAGTTTACCACATGACCCAGGCCGGCCGGGAGGAACTGCAGGGCTGGCTCCGGACCCCTCTGGATCAGCAACCGGTGCGGGAGCCTTTTCTGATCAAGGTTTTCTTTGGCGCCAACCTGACGAAAGAGGAGATACTGGCCGAGTTGCGCCAAAAGCTGGCGTTCCATCGTGGGCTGTTGGCCGATTACCGGGGGCCGGTGAGGGAGGGGATGAAGGAAAATATCGAAGCCACAGGTTTGAAGCGGGACGGCCTCTTCTGGAGACTGACTCTGGATGCCGGCCTAAAGCACGTGACGGCATCCATCGAATGGCTGGAGGAGTCCATCAGAAAAATCGAAGAGCTCGATGAGTAAGGGGAAAGCGAGAGTCGCACATTCGAGTTAGAAGGAGGTATTTCTTTGAAGATCCTGGCTGTCAACGGCAGTCCGCGCGGCAACCTCGGCAACACCGACCGCATCCTGCAGCCCTTCCTGGCGGGGGCGCGGGAAGCGGGGGCCAAGACGGAAACCATCTACCTGAAGGACAAGAGAATCGAGCACTGCAGGGGCTGCTTCACCTGCTGGACCAAGACGCCCGGGGTTTGCATCCATAAGGACGATATGCCGGAACTGCTGGCCAAGATACGCAGCGCGGATGTCCTGGTCTGTGCCACGCCTCTTTATGTTTTTACCGTCAGCGGGTTGATGAAGGATTTTATGGACCGGATCATCCCTTTGGCTTCCCCGTACATCCTGAAACGGGGCGACCAGTATATCCATCCGCCGCGGCACGGGGAAGAGCGGGCAGGTATGACCGCCAAAATCGTTTTGATTTCCAACTGCGGCTTTCCGGAGCGGCACCACTTCACCGGCCTGGTGGAAACCTTCCGCCTTTTCACCTCGGGGCCCGATACGGAACTGGCCGCCGTAATTCTGTGCGCGGCGGGAGCACTTCTCGCGGTTGAACCTATGCAGGACAGCGTCGGGTGGTATCCGGAGGCGGCCAGGTCAGCCGGGCGGGAGTTTGGCCAAACAGGCCGTATCACGCCCGAAACCCAGGCTCTCCTGGACCGGGACCTGATCGATCCGGCGACCTACTCGAACATGCTCAACACTTACTGGGACAGCACCATTGTCCAGCCGGAGACCGCCACCGGGTCAGATGGTTTAGGAGAGCTTTCTGAGGCCCTGCCCGGGCCGGGGCCCGGTGAACGATTGCCCCAGACCTTCCTGGAAGCTGTCACCGGCCAGGCGGCAGCCTTCAATCCGGCGGCGGCCGGGAACCTGCGGGCGGACATCCAGTTTGTCGTCTCCGGACAGGAGCCGGGAGAGTATGTACTACGGATAGCCGACGGTCAATGCACAGCTCACCGGGGCAGGGCGCCGGAACCCAAACTTACCGTCCGCACTCCTTCGGAGGTATGGCTGCAGATAGCCCGGAATGAGCTCAGCGGCCAGGAAGCCTTTCTGAAGGGGCTTTTTCGGACCGACGGCGATATCGGCTTGCTGATGCGGCTGAATGAGCTATTTTCGAACCGGGGATAACGCCGGCCGCTGAGATCCGGTAGAGCAGGGCCGCATAATCAGGCGTCATGATGGGAACGGCAGGGGAGGTCAACAGACATGAGGATCCTGGCTGTCAACGGCAGCCCGCGGGGAAAGGCCGGCAATACGGAGTGCATCCTGCAGCCTTTTTTGGTGGGGGCGCGGGAGGCAGGGGCCGAGGCGGAAACCATCTACCTGAAGGACAAGAAAATAGAGCATTGCAGGGGCTGCTTCAGCTGCTGGACGAAGACGCCCGGAACTTGCGTCCATAAGGACGACATGCCGGAACTGCTGGCGAAACTACGGCCGGCGGATGTGTTGGTGCTGGCGTCACCCCTTTACGTTTTTACCGTCAGCGGCCTGATGAAAGATTTCCTGGACCGGATGCTCCCCCTGGCCGATCCGCACATGATCAAACAGGACGGCCGGTTTGTTCACCTACCACGATACGGGGAGGACCGGGACGGCGATCTCCGCAAGGTCGTTTTGATTTCCAACTGCGGCTTTCCGGAGCGCCACCACTTCACCGGGCTGGTGGAAACCTTCCGTCTTTTGACCTGGGGCCTCAATGCATGTCAGGCCGCCAGCATTCTCTGTGCCGGCGGCGAACTGCTCAGGGTCGAACAACTGCAGGAAAGCATCCGCTGGTACCTGGAGGCAGCCAGGGCGGCCGGGCGGGAGTTCGGGCAGACGGGCTGCATTTGCCCGGCTACACAGGAGACTCTCGATCGTTCGCTGGCCGATCCGGAAGTTTACGCTCAAAAGGCCAACGCCTACTGGGACAGTCTGATCGCCCGGCCGGGCGATCAGACGGGCAACTGTCCGGAGCCGGAAGGAAACGGCCTCGTGTCGCTGGCACCCGTTGTCCCTGAGAAGGGCCGCCTGCCGTTAAGCTTCCGCGAAGCGGTGGCCGGGCAGGCCGGCTCTTTCAACATCCGGGCCGCCGGGGATTTGCGCGCCGACATCCAGTTCCGGGCCACGGGCGCGGAAGCGGGCGACTTCGTCCTGCGGATCAAGGGCGGACACTGTGAGGCCTACGAGGGGATGACCCCGGCCAGACGGCTTACATGAAGGGGATGTATACCATTGAGGGTGACCTGGGGCTGATGGTGAGGATGAAAGAACTGTTTTCCACCGACCAAGGCATCCCGGAACGGGAGCCGGGCGGGGAGGTCTCCGGTAAAGGCCGACCCGGGGGGCCGCTGCCCCTTTCCGGTATGGCCTGGCTAACGGCGGCTTTCGTTCCCTGGATGGTCAACTGGGTGACAGCCGGTCTGCCGGCAGGCGTCCTCCCACTCCGGGCAGTGTTCGGCCTACCTCTTCTTCTTGCCGCTCTCTTGTGGGGTTACCGGCGTATTTTCGACCGCCCCACCCTGATGGAGACCGGTACCCTGGCCTATTTCCTGGTGGCCTTTCTTACGACCCTGGGCGGCAACGGCTTCTTCACGGCTTTTGGTGATGTACTGAGTTTTCTGGCTTTGGCTCTCCTGTGGGCGGACAGCCTGGGCACGGCCATGCCCGTCACCGGAGAGTATTCCAAATGGGACTGGCCCCCTTCCTTGTGGACCACTTCAGTGTTCATTAAAACTAACGCCGTCATTACGGTGGCCTGGGTGGGCATATACCTGCTCCAGGCGGTTGCCACCCTCGCCGGAAGGTATATGTCGGCGGAATCGATTATGTGGACCATTGTTTGCTATTCCCTTTTGATACCGGGCTTTGTCTTCACCGCCTGCTACCAGAAGTGGTACCCCACTTACGGCTACGTCAAGGAGAAGGGCCTCTGAGGCTGTCTTACGGGGGAATGAGCAGGGGCGGGCCGGGGCCGGCAACAGCAGAGTATTTCCGAAGAAACCGGTATTACGGGATTTCCTTGTTGGAGAGTGGAGAGTTCATGGCCAATCAGTGAAGCGAGTACGAATCTCCCGCCAATGTTAAAGGGGAAGAGCGAATAATGACACAGGACATGACAAGGTGGGGAATTGGCCCCAAGTTGGCAATGGCCACAATCCTCTACTCGATATTGATTGAGTATGTAACGTCATCTTTTCCGCAAATATTTGATTTCCCCTTCATTCCCCGGTTTATGACTACCATTATAGGTTTAATTATCCTCATAATAGGAGTTCTCTTTTTCATCAGCAGTATAAGTACGTTTTCCAGGGAATATAAAAAAGGGAAATTGATTACAACCGGGACATATTCCTTGTGTAGAAATCCAATATATTCAAGCTTCATTGTGTTCATCATACCGTCGATCGCTTTGCTTCTGCATGCATGGCTGTTAATAACGGCATCGATATTCATGTACGTAATGTTCAAGGCGAACATCGGGAAAGAGAATGAGTATCTTAGAGATAGATATGGCGATGAATACAGGGGATATGAGAGAAGAGTAAATGAGATTCTGCCAATTCCAAAGACTAATAGGACAAAAGGTATGTGATCCTATGCCTCACCCCTGGTCGGGCCCGGCCACAATGACGGTGCCTTGCGGGCATCCAGGCGAAACGGCGATATGCCGGGTTCTTTTGCTCCGGACAGCGTAAGCTGGGTCTCCGGTCCATGTATAATTCCCCCTCTTTTTGGCAAATGCTAGTAGCAAACGTTGTTGTAAAGGGGGGATATTTCTATGCAATGGATACAGGTGGCCATTCGTTTCGTGGTCTCGGCCCTGGTTCTGATCGTGGTAAGCTGGCTTTCGCCCGGTTTCGTGGTCAGAGGCGGTTTTGGTGGTGCGTTGATCGCTGCTGCCGTTATCGCGGTACTGGGGTATATAGCGGAGGCCCTGCTCGGTGAGCGGGTTTCGCCGCAGAGCCGGGGTCTGGTAGGCTTCATTACCGCTGCCGTGGTCATTTACCTGGCCCAGTTTATCATTCCGGGCCTTTTGAGCGTTACGCTGGTGGGAGCCCTGATTTCCGCTTTCATCATCGGACTCATCGATGCATTCGTGCCTACGGTATTGCGCTAAAGCCGGAAAATCCCCGTACCGCGAAAAGACGGTACGGGGATTTTTTCTTTTTGGGAAGGGAGTTCATCAATTGCGGACCTATTTTCTCAGTCTGATCATTCTTCTGGGCACGGTTGCCGCCCTGGTTCAAACGGCGGTTGCCGGCTATGATCGTCAATTCAATCCCCCGGGGCCGGTCCGCACCTGGCAGGTGCAGCAGCCGGGAGACGGTGGGGAAGTGGTAACAGTCTGGGGGCAGAGCTTCAGCCTGCAGCCGGATGAGTTGTCGGTGCTGGCCCGCAGCGCCCGGGTGTACATCGACCGTCTGCCCGGTGTCCGTGAACTGCTAGGCGGCATCCGGTCTCCCGGGGAGTTCCCGGATAGCTCGCCGGGTTTCAGCGACCAGGGTGCCGATAAACCAAACGATCACGGTAACCAGTAGGAACGGAATGCCTGGTACCGGTAATTGCAGGGCCGACCACCACGGCTTCATTACGGGCCAGTTGGAACAAATCCCCCGGGGCGCACAGACAGCGCGCGGCCCTGAAAATCTCCAGGAATTTCCTCCGGGGGCGAGGTCAGTTCATGTTTTTCTGGGGCAACTGTCCGGCGGTAAACTCGATGCCGGGCCCCGCCCGGAGAGAATCAACCCCCGGCTGGTTGCCCAAATAAAATTTCTTTTCCTGCACAATCTCAGAAGGGAAAATTCCGATAATGTAGTAAATATCGTTAATGATATTATGACTACATCCGCGTATTCCTGGGCGGAGGTCTGATTATGTCTGTGAAGAAAGGCTTCAGGACTTCCGAGGTGTCCAACCTGACCGGGTTGACCCGCAGGCAGCTCGACCACTGGGACAGGACGGGCCTGTTCAGGCCAAGCCTGGCGTACGCTGAGGGCAAGGGCAGTGCCCGGTTCTATTCATATTTGGACGTGGTGGAATTGCGGGTAATGAAGCAGCTTTTGGACGCCGGGCTGTCGACGAAGCGTCTCAGGAGTTGCTTGTCATTTTTGAAGGACCACCTAAAAGAGGATAAGCTGACCGGCTTGTCTCTGTTGACAGACGGGAAAGGGCTGTATTTGCTGACCGGGGATGCCGGCTTGGTGGTTGATCTGGCCAGGCGGGGACAGGTGGCGTGGGTGACCGACGTTGGGATCGTAGTTACGGAAGTCGATAATCTATTGGGTCGTGGTGGCGCAGATGACGTAGGCTGTACCGGTATGATATAGCGAGGTGGCAAATAGGGCAGATGTCATGGCAGCGGTGTTTTGTGCAGAGTTGCTTAATAATTTTTATAGACTAGCCAGTCAAAGAGCGGCGGACGATTGTGAATAGTGGTCAGGGGGCCACGTGACCGTTGCGTAAGGACTGATTGCGGAAAATAAGTACGCAATGTAAACGGGTGTCTTTGAGAATATGGCGGCATACGGTAGGCGGACCCTTGATTCGGCGGATGGGGTAAAACGACCAACAGGGCCAACTCGCGGGTGATCACGATCAGGCGAAACTAATCACGGGGAAGGGGCGGGAACACTATATTGCAGCTATCGGAAAACGGTCTGAAAGTCTTTAACGCCCGCTATGCTTTGAAGGACGAATCCGGCCAGGTAATCGAAACTTTTGCGGAAGCGGTCCGGCGCATTGCCGGGGCGGCGGCTAAGGCGGAACAGCAGGACAAAAAGAAATGGGAAAAAAGGTTCCTTGAGACCATCGGTAACTTGTATTTCGTACCGGCGACGCCCATCTGGGCCAACATGGGTAAGCCGGACCGTCCGTGGCAGCCCGGCTCGTGCTTCGTGCTGGAGGTGGCCGACGACCTGGCGGCCATGTATGACACCCTGAAGGAGACCGCCCTGGTATTTAAGTCCGGCGGCGGAGTAGGTTACAACCTGTCCGGGGTTAGACCCCGGGGCACCCTGGTGCGCTCTACCAAGGGACTGGCCTCCGGGGTATTGGAGTTGATCCGGCTCTATGACGCCTCCGCCAACATGGTCATGCAGGGCGGGGTGCGGAGGGGTGCTAGCATAGCGATATTAAATGTCGCGCACCCGGAGATAGTGAGTTTTATCGAAGCCAAGCTGGACGGCAGCCTGACCAACTTCAACCTCTCGGTAGGGATAACTGATGAGTTCATGCGGGCGCTGGAAGCCGGCGAAGTCTGGCGGATGTCTTTTGATGCGGCTTCCGGACGGGTGGAACGGGAGATGCCGGCCCGGGAACTCTGGGAAAAGATAATCGCGGCGGCCCACACCTGCGGCGACCCGGGCCTGATCTTTTTGGACCGCCTGCAGGAGGCCAACCCCATCCGGGGGAAGGTATTGAACGCTGTAAATCCTTGTGTTACGGGGGATACATGGGTCTTAACCACTGATGGACCGCGTCAGGTGAAAGAATTGATCGGGCGGCCGTTCGAGGCTGTGGTCGACGGCAAAGTGTACCCTTCGGAGATAGACGGGTTCTTCAGTACCGGCACCAAAGCGGTGGTGAGCCTGAAAACCAGTGAAGGATATTCCCTCGAACTGACGGAAAACCACCTTGTGAGACGGGACAATGACTGGGTTCCAGTAAGTGAATTGGTTCCGGGGGACACCATCGTTCTCAACCGTCACCGGGAGGTGTCGAAGTGGGATGGCCTGTTGTCCGAGAGCGAAGGGTATTTGCTGGGAATGCTCGTTGGCGACGGGTGTATCGCCGAGGAAGGGGCATACCTAGCCGTTTGGGGGGTAGGTCAAGGTTCGGTTTCAATTATGGATACTGTCATGGGCTATGTGCAGAGCCTACCTCACCGCCAAGACTTCAAGGGCTGGCGCAAGGTAAAGGGTCGCGACGAATACACCTTAAGGATGATGGGACTCAAGAAGCTAGCCAGTCAGATGGGTATTGAAAAAGGACACAAAGTAATCACCCCGGAAGTCGAGAAGATGTCTTATGACGCTTATCGAGGCTTTTTGCGCGGGTTGTTCGATGCTGATGGGACAGTCATCGGGAGTCAAAATAAGGGGGTAAGTGTCAGGCTAAGCCAATCTAACATAGACCTATTGTCTGCCGTACAGCGCATGCTTCTAAGACTGGGGATTTATAGTAAAATATATAAGAACAGGCGCCCCGCGGGTTTTAAAGTATTACCTGATAGCCAAAGGAAGCCAAGAGAGTATAAAATTAAAGCCCAGCACGAGTTGGTCATAAGCAGGGAAAATATCCAACTATTTGCGGACAAAGTTGGTTTTTTGAATGAGTTCAAGGCGGGCAGACTTAGATCTCTCGTTGCCTCTTACCGGCGCCCCCTGTATTCCGCACATTTTACCGCCAGGGTAGAATCCATTGAGGATTGCGGCACAGAAGATGTGTATGACGTCCAAATTCCAGGCATAAACGCTTTTGATGCCAACGGCTTCTATGTCCATAACTGCGGCGAACTTCCCCTGTTCCCCAACGAATCCTGCCTCCTGGGCAGCATCAACCTTGCCTGCGTGGTCCCGGAGGGTGGAGTGGACTGGGACCTTCTAAGGGAAGTCGTCCGAACCGCGGTACGCTTTTTGGACGACATCATAGACGTGGCCGAATACCCCCTGGAGGCCATAGAAAAAGCGACCAAGGCCACCCGCAAGATCGGTCTGGGCTATACCGGCCTGCACGACCTGCTGATCGCCCTCAACCTGCCCTACGGTTCGGCGGAGGGCAGGGAGATGGCCGGCCGGGTGGCGGCCTTCATCCAAAAGGAAGCTCATACATATTCGGCGGAACTGGCCGAGGAGAAAGGGTCTTTCCCCGAGTGGGAAAACAGTGTCTATTGTCCGGCGCAGCCCCGCCGGAACGCTGCGTGCATAGCCGTTGCTCCTACCGGCAGCGTCACGGTGATGGCCGGCTGTGAAAGCTACGGGATCGAGCCCATCTTCGCGGTGGCCTATACCAAGAAAACCAACGTGGCCGGAGAGTTTGAGGTGTTCTCGCCCCTGTTTCTGGCGGCCTGCGCACAGCATGGCGTGGCGAAGGAAGTTCTTTCGGAAGTAGCCCGGCGCGGCACCTGCCAGGGGGTCGCCGGGGTGCCGGAGGAGCTCCAGTGCATTTTTAAGGGTGCCCAGGACATTGGCTATGAGGACCATATCCTGATGCAGGCCCAGATCCAGAAATATGTTGATAGCGGTGTGAGCAAAACCATCAACCTGCCCAATTCGGCCACCTTCGAGGACGTGGAGAAGTCCTACCGCATGGCCTACGACCTCAAAATCAAGGGCATGACCATCTTCAGAGACGGGTGCAAAGAGGGGACGGTAACGGTGGGTCAGGGGAGCAAAGACGAACACGCTCCCCGGGAACTGCGCCGGGGCGACATCCTGCCCAGGCCGGTGGCCGCGCACGGCCTGACCCACCGGCTGGATACCGGGTGCGGCAAGATCTACCTGACCGTCAATTACCGTCCGGATACCGGCCAGATTCTGGAAACCTTCATCACCACCGGCTCGGACGGCGGTTGCCAGGTGTACACCGAGGCCACTTCGCGCCTGATCAGCCTGTCCATCCGGGGCGGCATTCCCGTGGAGGAGGTGGTGGGGCAACTGCAGAGTACCCACTCGTGCCCTTCCTACCAAATGGCCCGCGGACGGGGCAAGAAGGTCTCTGAGGGCAAATCCTGCGCTTCGGCCATTGCCCGGAAACTGAAAGAGATCAAGGACCAGTTGAACGGCGGTGCCAAGGAGGCCGCGGACCAGGCGGGGGTGAAATGCGAGATGTGCGGCAACCCCATGGACCGGGCCGAAGGGTGTTACGTCTGCCGGGAATGCGGCTATTCGCGGTGTTAGGTATCAGCCGGCTGTTAAACGAAGAAATCTAGATAGCTAGCGGCCTTAAGGTACGTGCACATGCGCGTACCTTAAATCATTTTTTTGGGGTGGGCAGGAATTAGAGCTCTATGGAAGGAAAACCTCGCTTGGATGGGAAACCATTATTAGACGCATGCATTGGAAGGGACATGGTTTTTCCGTTTGCAGCGAAAGGATGTTCGTTATTAGTGAATGAGGGGACTTGGCCCAAGGATCTCAACCGGATACGAAGAGAGGGGAGAAGAGAAGTTGTGCTTATGTAAGTCATAATCCTTTGGATATGTGAAATCTAAAATAGAAAAGGAAGGTCTATCATGGCCGAACCATTGGAAGTTACAGTTAATTTAACGAATGAAAAGGTTCAATTTGCTGGTGTATCAAGTTCTAATCCTGACAGCCCAATCACTTTCGACTATATGCCCCCGATAGGGGACGGACAGGGCTATACGGGTCTTGAGTTACTGCTCATGAGTTTTACCGGGTGTATTGCTACGACAGTCTTATATTTGCTGAGAAGGATGGGAAAAAACATAGCTGGGTTCAAAGTCAACGCCAAGGGAATAAGGGCCGAACAGCCTCCGCTAAGACTTGAGAAGGTCTTTTTTGGTTTCACTCTAAACTCCAAGGATACTGGGGATGCAGACATTGAGCGGGCAATCCAGCTGGCTGAGGAGTCATTCTGCCCTGTATGGCAAATGGCCAAGAACAATGTTGAGATTGTGACCGGATACAGGATTGTCGCTTCATAGCGTTGCCTGCGCCATGTACGAGGGCTTGAGTTCTTGGGTGGCGTTCCACGGAAGATCCTTTACGACAACCTTGGTTTTAAGGTGTATTTTTCAAGCAGAATGAATACTGCTATAAATATTTCATAAATAAATATGGTGAAAATCAATTTCCACGCATTATCTAAAAGCAAAATGTTTGCTTTTGCAAATATGCTTTGAACCACAGGAGGAAATAATAATGGAATGACCTTCCAATACCATTTATTAAGGATACATGTGAATAACACCAAAAAGAAAGATTCGACCAAATGATAAAAAAGATAACTATGATACTGGACAGGAAAAAGTATTAAATAGATTAGTTATGAAACCTATCTGATAATGTTGTTTCCCTAAAAGCAAAAGTATTGGAGCGGGTGTATGTATGATAACTAACGCTACAAAGAAGAAAGTTAAAGCTCTCGTTAATCCGTGGGGTTTTTGAATGACTTTAGGAAACCAGTACCTAGAAACTAGCAAAAGAACAACAATGTTAATTGTCGACATATAGTATTTCCACCAATGTTGTTCATATAAGATTCCACTGCGAAAACCCCCTGCCCCCGGGGTGCGGTTGGCGGCTTATTGAATATTCCCATAAACTGCCACGAGGTAATGTCCGGGGGATACCTGGAATCCCTACAGCCACGCGGCTT
>Ga0307376_10002200_pt1 | contig 19562 bp, 16 predicted proteins | sample TR2MG_FD_202536 | JGI IMG/M metagenome (GOLD analysis project Ga0307376, IMG submission 202536) | Soil microbial communities from Risofladan, Vaasa, Finland - TR-2 | ecosystem: Environmental > Terrestrial > Soil > Coastal area > Acid sulfate soil | place: Finland: Risofladan, Vaasa | collected...
CATCAGTGCCTCAATCTCGTCCTTCTGGGGCAACAGCACGCGCTCGCCGGCGGGCGTGGTGTGCTGAGCGCTACAGCACTCGGCGAGGGTGGCCATGCGGACGTCATCGGTGGCGATACCGGTCGCCAGGAGCGCCAGGTCGATCACGTCGCTCAGAGAAACGTCCGTCTCGATGCCATCTGCAACGGCCGACCAGAGGGTGGGGGCCTGGGCGATCAGGCCGGGCAGGAGATCAAGCCGGGTCACCCGGTCGTGGGCGGCCAGGATCAGTTGCTGCTGGCGGAAAGCGCGGTCGAATCCGGGGGCGGGGACGACGCGAGTGCGGGCGTAGCGCAGAGCGAGTGCGCCGTCCAGGTGCTGCAAGCCGGCGGGGATGAACAGCGGATCGTGCCCGCCGTCACCGTCCGGGAAGGCCAGATCCTCGATGGCATGAGGGACCTCGACGTCCACTCCGCCGATGGCGTCGACGAGCGCGACAAAGCTTTCGAAGCGAACCAGCGCGGTGTGCCGTACGGGGAGGCCCAGCGTGGCCGAGATGGCCTCGCGGGCCAGCACGAGGCCGCTGGTGGCCCCCTCCTGCTCGCCCAGCGCGTAGACGCTGCCCGCGCGTGCCGACGTGTGCCCGGGCACGTCCACGTACAGGTCGCGAGGGATGGAGAGCACGAAAGCGCGTCCCGCTTCGGCATCCAGATATAGAAGCAGCAGCGCGTCGATCTCGCCAGACGGGGTACTCTCGCCGTCGATGCCCAGAACCAGCAGGGAGTTGGGAGCTGCCAGGCGATCAGGGCGCAGGCGCGGCAACGGCCCAGGTGCGGGCGATGGGCTGGCCAGGGGTGTGGGCACGGGGGTTGGCGTCGCCCGGGTCAACGTCGGCCCGGTCACGGCCAGCGTGTGGATCAGCCCGGTGAGCCCGGCGACGATGAGCAGCAGGACGGCCAGCGTTGCGACGTGGCGCAGGAGCGGGCGGGACGGGGGGACAGGCAGACTGGGGCGCTGCCCCCTCCAGCGCCGGGATACAGCCTCCCAAGAGCGGGCCGGTGCCAGCGGGACCTGCTCTCCCACGGCGTGCAGCGTCGTGGTCAGGTCTGCCGCTGTCCGGGCCAGCCGCTCCAGCCGGACACGGCAGGTCGGGCAGGCACGCAGGTGGGGCTCAACCCACTCGCGGCGCCTGGATGGGATGTCATCTTCGATGTAGGCCAGAAGCTGGCCGTCTGCCAGGTGTTTGTTCACTCTGTTCATGGCGCGTCTCCCGTGTGGCAACCCTGGTAGCCCAACTCGACGCACGTCTCGCGCTCCAGCAAGCGGGCCAAGGCCTGGTGGCCGTAGGCGACGCGCGACTTGGCAGTGCTGACCGAGCAGCCGAGCGCCTGGCTCATCTCGGGGTACGAAAGTCCCCCAAAGTAGCGCAGGATGAGCGCCTGGCGCGACTTGCGCGGCACCTGCTTCAACGCCTCCCACACCACCTGCTGGATCCGTACCAACTCGAGCACGACGTCCGGCTGGTGGTCGGGCGTCCTGTCCTCAGGTTCAAGCCCCGCCTCCGCCAACTCTTGCAGCGAGAGCCACCCGACGCGACGCCGGCGCTGCAGGTCCCGGCAGCGGCTGGTGACGATGATCTTGAGCCAGGTGGCGAAAGCGGCCCGCTCCGGATCAAATCGGGCCAGGTGTTCGAACGCATAGACGAAGGCATCCTGCGTCGCGTCCTCCGCGTCTTGGTGGTTCTGCAGGAGCATATAAGCCAGCCGCAGGACGGCCGGGTAGTGGGTGTCGTGCAGGCTGCGGGCAGCGGCTTCGTCGCCCGCCAGCGCACGCTCGATCAGTTCTTGAGTCATCGAGTTGGCCCGTCTGTAGTGGTCACCACAAGTCTTATACGTCGCAGGAGAGGCAAAAGACTGGTTTTTGTCAGCGGTAGTCGACAGAGATCACGGATGGCACCGGGACGAGAGAGTCCACCTCCACAGACCGCTCGCCCGCCTGCAACCACAGTCCTGTGGAGAAACCCCCATCCAGGTTGAGCGCTACGTCCAGGTCGAGGTCGGACCCGGCGAGGAAGCGCGCCAGTTCGTGGAGGCTGAGGTAGCCGCGGGGTGCGACGATGATCAGGATGCGCCCCTGCACGTCCTGCGCCACGACAGTGCGACGGGCCGGGCGGCCGTCGTCGGCGTCGGCGGGGAAGCCCATCACGCCGCCTGGCTTGACCACCACCGGGAACGACTGGAGTGCCTCCACGAGGGGCTCGTTCGGGTCGTACGGCTGGTCACGCAGCCAGCGCACGCTCACCCGTCCATCGGACGTGACGGCGAACATACCCGCGAATTCCCCGTAGGGGGTGCCCCAGGCCCGCCCGTTGCTGACGAGCAGGCCCGTGGTCTCGTTTTCCGGCGTAAAGTAGCCGCCGTTGACGACGAGCAACGGCTGGAACCGCCCGGCCCAGGCGCTCACCAGGCGGGGCGCGGTGGGGTCGTAGTGGACGCGGAAGCGCACGGTGGCGGGATCGAGCCGAACGATCGTCAACCGCTCGGCGACCGCGCCGGTTTCGACGCGCACGTGTCGCAGGGCGACCCCTCGCAACTCGCCCTCTCGCAACTCGCCCCCAGGCTGGAGTGGTTGCCAGCCGGTGTCGGGTGGTTCGGGGGTGGGGGTTGGCCACGGGGTCGGATAGGGCGTCGGCGAGGGGCTTGGCGTCGGAGAGGGCCATGGCGTGGGCGTCGGGGTAGGAGTGGGAGGGGGCGGAAATAAAGAACAGCCCGACACCAGAAGCAGGGTCAGGCAAAGAAGTCGGACCATCGGTCGTCTGGCAGGTTGGTAAGCTGGTAGATTGGTGAGTGGGTGTGCCAACGCTCCGCCCCGACTCACCAACCTACCCGCCTGCTGGCTCCCAACCTGGCATTTACCCGGCGGTGTTACGGTTCGTCCGCAGTCCCCTCGGCCGCGATGCGCTGTGCGCACTCCATCAGTTCGCGCAGTCGCTGCGTTTCTACAGAAAGGCCACGGGCACGCCGCATGTGATCGAAAGCCTGGCCATACAGCGCGGATGCGTTCTCCCATTCGTAGGTGAATTCGGCGATGCGCGCCGCCTGCTCCAGCGCCATCGCTGCCAGCTCCCACTTGCCCTCCCCGGCATACTGGGCGGCTGCCTTCTCCAGGTCAGCCGGGCGCTGCCGTGGCAGTCGACGCTCTGGCTCTGCGAGAACACGCTCGACCGTGGGCAACAGCAGGTCGTACCAGTTCGACTTGGGCAGGTACTCGTAAAAGTCCAACTGCGCGGCCCGGGCCTCGGTCTCCAACGAGGCATAGCCAGTGAAGATGACCACCCGCAAGTCAGGCTGCAACTGGCGCAACATGGCCGCTACCTGAAAGCCATCCATCTCGGGCATCTTCATGTCCAGCAGGGCCACGTCGCAGGGGGTCTCGCGCGCCTGCTCGACTGCCTCGCGGGCACTGCTGGCTGTCACGACCGTATAGCCTGCTTGCTTCAGATAACTCTCGAGGCTCTCGAGCGCGAGCAGATCGTCGTCCATGACCAATATGGTTGATGACATGGTGCTTAACCTCCTATAGAAAGTCTTGTGTAGACCAGACTGTCTGAATCAAATTCGTGCCGGAATGCGTGTTAACCATCGTTGACCGCGCTCAGATGCCCCCGAGACGAGGGCTGGGAGCGGGAAAGTTGCAGGGCCTTTGTCGTACCTAGATCGGCAACCAGACGGTGACGGTGGTCCCTTTGCCCGTGGCGCTGGCGATGTCGATGCGACCGCCGTGGTTCTCGACGTTCCTGCGGGCGACGTATAGCCCCAATCCGCTTCCTTTGGTCCCGTTTCTCCAGTCCGAGAATCCGATGCGAAAGATTTTCTCCTGCGTCTCCGGGGAAATGCCGATGCCCGTGTCCTCGATGTCCACGGCGACCCACGCCTTGCCCTCCCGCCGCGTGCGCAGCGTGAGCGTTCCGCTGTCCGGCATAGCCCGCCCGGCGTTGGTCAGGAGGTTGTGGAACGCCCGTTCCAACTGGGCGCGGCTGCCGTGTACCGGCGGCACATCCTCACCCCACTCCCGCACGACGGTCACGTCACGGTTGCCGTAGCTGAACTCTTGCACCAGCCGCTCCAGGAGGCGGTGCAGGTCGAGCGGTTCCCAGCGCCAGGCCTCGCTGCTATCCAGAGCCACAGCCACGTGGCCCAGGTCGTCGGCCAGGCGCTTGATCCGGGCCAGGATCTGCTGGATCACGTCGATCGAGCGTTCTCCCTCCGGGTTCCCGGCCACCAGCCCGGCGAGCGCCTGCACCCGCTGCGTGAGCACGAAATAGGTCGTGCCGCCGATGTCGTGGCCCACCTCGCGCGCCAGGAGGCGCAATTCCTCCTCCACCTGTTGCTTGCGATAGCGCAGTTCCTGCCACTCGAAGCCCCGCTCGATGCGCACGATCCATTGGTCGAGTGGCTCGGACTTGTTGACAAAGTCCTTTGCCCCTCCGCGCATCGCCGCGACCACGTTCTCGTACACACCGTAGGCGCTGAGCATGACGACGTACGTTTGCTCCAGCAGGTGCCGCTCGTGCATCTGGCGCAGCACCTCCATACCGTCCAGCCCCGGCATGTTGATGTCGAGCAGCATGACGTCGCAGCAAGGGACCCGCTCCAGCCGGGCCAACGCCTCCTCACCGCCCGCCGCAGCCTCCACTTTCCAGCCCCGCGCTGCGAAGGTGGGACCGTTGAGGAAGGCAACGACTTCCTCGCGGAAGAAGGGCTCGTCGTCCACTACGAGAATCGTTTCCTGTTTCGTCGCCACGTCAGTTGTCCTTTATCGGTAGTTCAAGCGCGAAACTCACTTCTTCGTCGTCGGCCCTCCAGGAGAGGGTACCGCTATATTGGACCTTGACGGTCTCCTGTGCGAGCGCCCACTCGAAATGCAGCGGCGACAGCTCTTCGGGCACCGCAGCAACCGGCTCGAGGATGGCGGAAATCCGTCCGGCCAGCGGGGCATCTGGCGCGCGCACCTCCGTGCGCACGCGCTGACCGCCGGCGGATAAGGACGTGTGCACCTCGATGAGCCCCCCTGGCGTGTCGAGGGCCTCCATCGCCAGGCGCAGGATGGTGACCAGGACGCCGAACAGCTCGTTGGGCTCGATGAACAGGGGAGGGATATCTCCGTAGGCGACGTGCATCTCGACCCCCCGCCGCTGCCGTTCCGCCGCCAGCCAGATGATGACCTCCCGCACTACGTCGTTCCAGTGCACGGTCGCGCGGACAAAGCCGATGCGCTGCGAGCATTTGAGCAGGTCCAGCAGTTTGCAGCTCACCTTGTTCAGGCTGGTGTCGATGACGGCCAGCCGCCTGGTGACCCGCGCGACCTGCTCGTCAGTGAGCGGCCCTGTCACGTCCACTTCCACTTCCGCTTCCGCTTCCTGATGGGCCCCGGCCGGAAGAGGGCGCGACGCGTCCTGCAGGTCGCTGTGCAGGTTGGTCGCCGCCAGGCGGGCCACGGCCAGAGGGTTCGCCGTCTCGTGGAGGATCCGCTGTGCCAGCGTACCGAAGAAGGCCACCCGCTGCATCCGCATCGTCGTCACGCTCACGTCGTTCAACGCCTTGAGATAGCGAGCGCCCTCCAGCACGCCGCCGATGGCCGTCGAGAGCAGGCGCAGATACCCCTCGTCGTCGTCGGTGAACCAGTCCCGGTGGCCGGGCGCACTGGGAATCTTGTTGATCAACTCGAGCGTGCCAAGAACCACGTCGCCCAACCGCAGCGGCACGCCAAGAAAGGAACGGTAGACACCGGAGGGGAGATGTGAGGCAATCTCTGCGACGTGGGGATCGTGCCAATCCTCCAGCGAGGCGGTCTCGCGAATCTGGACGGCCATGCCAGCGCGCGCAATGTGGCCGGTGAGCCCTTCCCCGACCATGTACGCCAGCCGGCCGACCAGCCCACCGGGCAGGCCGCTGGTGGCCCGCAGTGCCAACCGGTGGACGTCTTCCTCGGTTCGCAGGTAGATCTGGCAGCCTTCGGTGCGGAACCCATCCCTGACCCTGTCCGCCACGACCTGCAGCATCTCGGCGATGGGGCGTCGCGGGTCCAACTCGGAACTGATGTCCAACAGGAGCCGGAAATAGCGAGCGCGGCGTTTCTCCCGCTCGTAACGCTGCGAGTTCTCGATGGCGACGTTCACCATCGCGGCCACCTGGCTCAGCAGCGCCTCGTCCGGCTCGGCGAACTGCTCTCCCTCCGCTTTTCCGGACACCCGGAGCACGCCGAGCACCGTGGCACCATCCCGGGAGAGAACCGGCACCCCCAGGTAGGCCAGGCCCGGTTTGGCGCTGATCTCGGAGTATTTCCTGCTCCAGGCCAGATCCTCGGCGATGTGCTCCAGTGCCCGGTCGTCCCTGGGATTGGCGATGCGCAGCGGCCGGCCGTGCTTGGCGATCCATCCGGTCAGCCCCTCCCCCGGCCCGTACTCGATGCGCTCAGGGGGCATCTCGGCGCCATTCAGGATGCCGGTGGTGCCGCGCAGGACGTAGCGGCCGGTGATGTCGTCGCGCAAAAAGATCGAGGAACCGCCAGCACCGAGCCGGTCGCGGGCGTACCGCACGACCAGCTCCATCAAGCGGTCGCGATCCAGCTCGCTATAGATTTCCAATAGTCTCGGATCGAATCCAGCCGTGTGACTCATCATGATTCTCAGTCTAGCGCCATGGCAGGTGGTAGGCGTAAAAGAGCGGAAGGAGCGTGATGCCCAGGATATTCTGCAGCTTGATGAGAATGTGCAGCGACGGCCCGGCGGTATCCTTGAGCGGGTCGCCAAACGTATCGCCGATGACGGCGGCCTTGTGGGGCTCGGACCCCGTGCCGCCCAGGTGGCCTTCCTCGACGTACTTTTTCGCATTGTCCCACGCGCCCCCGGCGTTGAACATAAAGATCGCCAGCGTCGCGCCGATGACCTTGACCCCGATCAGGTAGAAAGCCAGCGCCCACGGCCCCATCAGGAAGCCGACGGCGATCGGGGAGATCACGCCGACCAGCGTCGGCGCGACCATCTCCTTCAAGGCGTGGCGCGTCCCGATGTCCACGCAGCGGGAGTACTCCGGGGCGGCCCGGCCGGCCAGGAGCCCGGGGATCTCGCGGAATTGTCGCCGCACCTCGTCGACCATGCGAAAGGCGGTCCGGCCCACCGCCTTCATGGCCTGCGAGGTGAACAGGAAGGGGATCGTCGAGCCGATCATCAGCGCGGCCAGGTTCAGCGGGTGGGCCAGGTTGAGGCCGCGCACGATCTGGAGCGCGACCCCTTCCGGGTCGGCGCCACCGAAGGTGACGAAACTGGCCAGGCTCTCACTGCCAGCCCCGGCCAACTGAGCCGCGCTGAGAAGATAGGCAAACAGGATGACGACGCTCGTCATCAGGGCAGTGCACATGCTGTAGCCCTTGGTGACCGCCTTGGTGATATTGCCGGCTGCGTCCAGCACGTCCCCGGCGCGACGGACCTGTGGCCCCAGCCCGGCCATCTCGGCGATGCCACTGGAATTATCGGCGATGGGGCCAAAGGCATCGGCGGCCATGATAATGCCTTTCATCACAGAGATGCCCAGCGTGGCCGCCGTGATGCCAAAGATGCCGGGCAGGCCACCGCCCATCAGGTAGAAGGCGATCACGTTCACCACGGCCACCAGGATTTTCAGAATCACCGCACTCTCCATCCCCCACGCGAAGCCATAGATCAGGTTGGTGGCCACGCCACTCACGCCCCCCCGGGCGATCTCTTTGACCGGCCTCTGGGTGATGCCGGTGTAATACTGCACCAGGAGCGCGACCGCAATCGCGGTGGCCAGGCCCAGCGTGAGGCAGTAGAAGAGGCGAATGTCGTCCAACACGCAGGTGGCCAAAAAGTAGTACGAGATCAAGGAAAAGATCCCGCTCACCAGGAACCCCAGGTTCATGCTGAAAAGCGGGTTGCGCTTCTCTGTGCCCCGCACGACGAACACGCCCAGCACGGCGCTGATGGCCCCGATCGCCTCACTGATCAGCGGGAAAAGCACCGCTGCCCAACCGTAGGTGGGGATAAAGGTCAAGCCGACGATCATCGTGCCGATCAGGTTGTCGGAGCCGGACTCGAAGAGGTCCGCCCCACGTCCCGCCACGTCCCCCACGTTGTCGCCGACCTGGTCGGCGATGACGGCGGCGTTGCGCGGGTCGTCCTCCGGGATGCCCTGTTCCACCTTGCCCACCAGATCGGCGGCGATGTCCGCTCCCTTGGTAAAGATGCCGCCACCCAACTGGGCGAACAGGGCGGAGAAGCTGGCGCCGAAGCCAAAGCCGACGAGCAGATGCACGTGGTCGGGACTGGACGGGGTCACGCCGAAGAGGGACGCCAGCCCAAAGATGCCCAGCAGCGTGAGCCCCGTGATCGAGAGGCCCATCGTCCCCCCGCCACGGAAGGCGACCATCAGCGCCCGTGCGGCGGAGGACCGGGCTGCCGCGGTCGTGCGCACGCCGGCCCGCACCGCTGCGTTCATCCCGACAAAGACGGCCAGCATGGATAAGGCGGCACCGACGACAAAGCCCAGCGCGATCTGCCACTCTCCCTCCGGCATGGCCACGAGCAACAGCAGCGCCAGGATGACGACGAAGGGGGTGATCGTGAGGAACTCGCGGCGCAGAAACGTGTTCGCCCCAACCTGGATAAAGTGTGCAATTTCCTGCATGCGCTCCGTGCCGGCGTCCTGCCTGCGCAGCCACAGGTAGAGGGTCACGACGATGGCCAGCGCAAAGACGGCGGTCAGAGGAATGGCGATGGCAGCAAGTTGCGTCAGGTCCATGGTATCTCCTGAGCGATCCCCCGATGATCACCCCCTTCCGGGGGAGACGGGCGGGGGACCAGACGATGCAACACAGGTAGGAATTGTATCTAGATGGGAGGAAAAGTCAAATTTGATTCTTGGCCCCAATCGGGTATACTATAGCAAAGCTGAACCTTGCGAAGGTTTGACTGGAGTTTCAAAGCCAGAAGCGCCTTTTCCAGCCGCGAATACCGCAATGGCTGAGGCTCCGCGTAACCTTGCGAAGGTTTGACGGGAGTTTCAAAGCCAGAAGCGCCTTCTCCAGCCGAGGATACGGCGATGGCTGAGGCTCTGCGTAACCTTCGCAAGGTTTGCGCGAATGGAGGATAACACCATGGGAGAACCGATCACACAATCCATCTACTACGACCAACCCGGCCCACATAACACCGCCCGCACGCTCGAGGTCGCCCGGCGGCGGGCCGACGAGCTGGGCATCCGCACCGTGCTGGTCGCCAGCACGCGCGGAGCGACCGGCGTTCAGGCCGCGCAACAGCTCCAGGGATACGACGTCGTCGTCGTGACCCACGCCAGCGGCTTCCACGAGCCGAACACCCAGGAACTCACGCCGGAGAATCGCGCCGCCATCGAGGCTGCAGGGGCCAGGATCCTGACCTGCCAGCACGCGCTGGGCGGCATCGGCCGCGCCGTGCGCAAAAAGTGGGGGACCTACACGATCGACGAGATCGTGGCGCAGACGCTGCGCATCTTTGGCCAGGGGATGAAAGTGTGCGTCGAGATCGCACTGATGGCCGCCGACGCCGGGCTGGTGAAGGTGGGCGAGCCCTGCGTCGCGATCGCCGGCACCGGCCGGGGGGCCGACACCGCCGTCGTCCTCGTCCCGGCCAACGTGCAGCAGTTCTTTGACGTGCGCGTGATGGAGGTGCTGGCCAAGCCACGGCTGGGGTGACCCAGACGAGAAGGGTTTCGAGATGAATGAGATTGAGAACCTGACCTTTGAGCAGGCATTTGCCGATCTGGAGGAGACCGTGCGCAAGCTGGAGGCGGGAGGGCTGGCGCTGGAGGAGAGCCTGGCGCTCTTTGAGCGCGGGCAGGCACTGGCCGCCCGCTGCAACGCGCAACTGGATCAGGCCGAACTGAAAGTCAAAAAGCTGTCACCGGAAGGCGCTGTTCCCTTCGAGCCGGAGGGGGTGACCGGCTGATCGAGCCGCCTGCCTTTGGGCGCTGCATCGTCGTCAACCCAGCGTCACTCGTCACGTGGCTCCTGGTCCAGATCGCCAGGCGTCTGGTGATTCCGGCGCATGATGCCCGCCAGATCCCCCTTATCCGCGCGGGCAAAGGCAGCCAGCAGGCTCTTGTTGAGCTCGACCAGCGTCCACGTCACGAGCAGCAGGCCGACGACGATCATGACCCAGTCCCTGACCTGGGTGTCCACGAACCGGAGTGTGAGCACCCAGGCGAGCGTGGACAACTGGGGGGGAATCGGAATGTGTAACGTCAGCCAGTGTGCCATACCCATGGTCGCCATGATCAAACCCAGCGCAAAAGCGACCATCAGGAGCTTGACCCTCGAACTGGGTTCGAGCCACTTCCAGAAGCTGGCCCAGTAAAACACGCGCAGCGTGTCCACGAACATGTGGCCTATCGTCAGTGCGCCGATCCGGCCCCCGTGCGCGCGCTGAAACGAGACCACGACGGGCGCTTCGACGATCCTGTAGCCGAAGCGACTGACGGCGACCATTAGCTCCAGGTCGAAGGCAAACCGCCGCACCTGGAGCCGCCGGGCCACGCGGTGCAGCACGTCGGCCCGGAAGAGCTTGATCCCGGTCTGCGTGTCGCTCAAGTCCAGCCCGAACAAGAATCGGATCAGGCGGGAGTAGACGACGCTCGTGACGCGCCTGAACCACGGCACCTTTAGCCTGGAGTCGGGATGCCTCTTGGACCCGATCACCACGTCCGCCCCTGTCTCGTGCATCGTCTGGATGAACGAGACCAACAGGTTGGGATGAAGTTCGAGATCTGCGTCGAGGAAAGCGATGACCTCACCCGTGGCGTGCTGGAGGCCGAGCAACACCGCTGCCCCCTTGCCCCGGTTGGACGACTGGCGAACTGGACGGATGCGTGCGTTCCCGGCGGCAGCGGCTACCATCTCCTGATACGTACTGTCTTGACTGCCGTCGTCTACGACGATGATCTCGTAATCCAGGTCCTTCAGCGCCAGCACAATCTCGCGCAGACATAGCCGGATGCGGTCTGCCTCATTGTAGGTTGGAACCACCACGGAGATGTGAGCCATTATCGGGTCCTCGTCGTGCGATCCGTCCCGTTCACACCCGTCGACGCCGGATCAATCTTCCCACTGCCCGCAGTTCCTCTACCCGGAGCAACAGCGCAGCGAACAGGTAGACCGCCACGCCCAGCACGACGCCCCCGCCACCGAGCGCCAGCGCTCCCGCGCCCGGCAGCAGCGCCCGCCATCCCAACAGCACCGCCCCCATCGCCAGCGCTGCCAGCCCGCTCCTGGCGAAGGCGGCCAGCGTCCGCCGGCCTTCCAGCCCGTCCATCCGCCACCGGATCAGGAGCAGCAACGCGGACAGCTCCAGCAACGTGGCGACCGAGTTGGCCAGCGCCAGCCCCGCGTGTGGAGGCCAGCCCGCCCGCCCGAACACGCGCGGCAGCGCCAGGCTCAGCGCCACGTTCAACGCCATCGCCAGCCCGCCCACCCACACCGGCGTCAGCGTGTCGTGTAGCGCGTAAAAGGCGCGAGCGACGATCTCCAGGCCGGCGTGCCCGACCAGGCCCAGCGCGTAAAAGGCCAGCGCCCAGGCCACTGCCTCCGTCGAGGTTGCCTCGAACGCCCCCCGCTCGAAGAGCAGCCCCACGAGGGGCCGGCCGAGCACGAGCAGGCCGACCGTGGCCGGGAGGCTGAGGAAAAAGACCGCCCGCAGCGTCGCAGCCAGCGTGGTCCGCATCTCGTCCCGCTCCCCGCGGGCCACCTGGCCGGCAAAGGTGGGGAAGGCGGCCGTCCCCACCGCCTGGGCGAACACCCCCTGCGGCAGCAGCATCAGCAGCCAGGCGTAGTTGATCGCCGAGACCGCCCCCTCCCCCAGCCCTGAGGCCAGGCTGTTGTTGACGACAAAGTTGAGCTGGGCAACCGCGGTGCCCAATATCCGGGGGGCCATCAGCCGTCCCACCTCGCGCACGCTGGGGTCGTCCAGCCCCAACGTGGGGACGTAACGCGCGCCGTAGTGCACCAACCCCGGCACCTGCACCAGCAGGTGCAGCGCGGCCCCGACGACGACGCCGACCGCCATCCCCCACACGCCCAGGCGGGGCCCCAGCAAGAGTGCCCCGCCGATGATCGAGAGATTGTAGGCCGAGGGGGCCAGCGCCGGGAGGAGGAAATGCTGGTGGGCGTTCAACGCGCCCATCACGACGCCGCTCACACCAAAGATGACCGGGGAGATGAGCATCAGGCGCAGAACGGAGGCGGTGAGCGCCCGCTGGGGTGGGTCAAAGCCGGGGGCGATGACCGTTCGGACGAGCGCCGGCGCAAAGATCGCCGTCAGCCCCGCGATGGCAGTCAGCACGATCAGCGCCAGGTTGGCGACGGCCGAGGCCAACCGCCAGGCCCCACCGTCGTCTCCGCGGGCCAGGTGATCGGCGAACGTGGGGATGAAGGCGGAACCCAGCGCACCGCCCGCGACGACGAGAAAGACCGTCTCCGAGATGCGGGCCGCGGCCAGGTAGGCGTCGAGATCGCCGCTGGTGCCGAACAGCGCGCCGATGGCCACCTGGCGCACCAGCCCCAGCGCGCGGCTCACGACAAAGAGCCCCATCACCAGCGTCGCTGCCTTTGCGATCTGCCGCCCGCCTGCGCTCATCCGACCTCCTGGGCGAGGATTATAGCACCGTGGTCCGCCCGTGCCAACTGCGGCGCGCGCCCTCAATCTTACTCTGGCACCAGCTCACCATCCCTGTACCAGAACACGGCGGCATCCGGCGCTCGCCGGCGTTGGTCGATATAGTCCTCCTGCTCCCGTGGAGACAACGGTCGTAGCGCGGTGTCGAGCACGGACTCGACGGCACGATCGTACCCGAGGACCCTGGCCGCCGAGGGAAAGGTGTTCCTGAACGTAAACGTATACTCGAGGTGGTCGGGCAGGTTGACGAGCAGGACCGGTCTGCCAGCGGGCAACCGTTCGATCTCTCCCTCCAGTTGCGCCAGGACCGCTCGACTTGTCTGCGCTGACCTGCCAAACCACGCGCTCCGATACGCCAGGACGGAAGCGTTGAGCCCAACGTAGAGGACGACCGAGACGGCGACCGCTCGTTTCATCCATTTGCCCCGCTCTTTGGCGACGTCCCACGCGCCGACGAGCGCGACGCAAAACGCCAGCACGATACCCACAGACGACATGAAAACCGAGCGCTCTGCGACGATAAAGATGATGGGTGCCAACGCGACGACCACCCAGACGCAGGAAAACAACAGCGCTCTTTTGTACGGCCTCCGGGTCGCCCAGATCCGCTCTCGAACCCACAACCAACTCGTGATCGCGATCACGGTGGTGGAAGAGACGAGCGCCACGATCGGCAGCGCCGGGCGCGCCTGCCACGCGGGCCAGGCGGCCAGAAAAGCATAGTTGTTCGGGAGCGCAAACGCGCCAATCAACACGTAATACGCCAGGTTCATGGCGAGACGGGGCACACCATAGTCGACGGCGGACGTGTACGCACTGCCGAGCGGGATTCTGAACGACAGGAAGGCCAGCCACAGCACGACCACGCCGAGCGCGGGCCAGATAAACCGCCCATCGAGCTTCTTTCCTCCGGTTGGCTCGAACCACAGCGCGTCGTAGACCAGCAACGTCAGCGGCCACAACAAGGCAGTCTCTTTCGAGGTGAACCCCAGCAGGCCATTGAGCCCCGCGGCCACGAGCCACCAGCGATTGCCCGTTCTGCGAAACGAGACGTAGCTCGTCGTGCTGAGCAGGACGAACAGCCCTGCCAGCAACTCGTTCGTGGCGGCAAACCACAGGACCGGCTCCGCGTGGGTGGCGAACACGGAAAACAGGAGGGTCGACAAAGCGCCGGCGCGCCCGTCGCCCGTGAGCAGGTGGGCCAGCACCCCGACGTTGGCGGACACCAGCGCGTACAAGACGATGCTCACGAGACGATAGCCGAGCGGATTCAGCCCGAACAACCGCCAGCACAGCGCGACAAACACGTCGTGCAGAGGCCGGTACGAACCACCGCGCAGGGTCGTGAACCAGCCGGGTATCTCGGGCCACGAAAGCCGCACGCTTCGCAAGATGGCGGGCCAGTCGTCGGAGCAGAAATAGTTGTTCAGCCAGGGCCAGAAGAGGAGCAGGGCCAGGACGAGCGCCAGGCCGTAGTATCTCAGTCGCATACCGGGTGACACGTGAGACCTGACAGGTTTCATGCTTCGTCAAAACCTGTCAGGTCTGAGTCCAGCGCGGCCAGCAACCGTTGGGCTGTGCGGGTCCAGGTGAGCTCGCCGGCGCGCTCGATGCCCGCCCGCCGCAGGCGCTGCCTCAGCGACGCGTCGTCCAGCAACCGTGCCATCGCAGTTGCCAGCTCCCCGCTGTTGGCCGGGTCCACCGTCAGCGCCGCTTCGCCGACCGCCTCGGGCAGGCCGGTCGTGTTGCTGACGACGACGGGTGTGCCGCAGGCCATCGCCTCGACCGGGGGCAGGCCGAACCCCTCGTACAGCGAGGGGTAGACGAGCATCCCGGCCTGCCGGTAGAAGGCGGGCAGATCCTCCGGGGCGATAAAGCCGGGCAGAACCACGCCGGCGGAGCGGGCCCGCCGGGCGAGCTCCCCGCTCTCCCAGCGCCGCAGCCCTGCCCACACCATGGGCGGCACCGATTTCCTCGTGGCCTTCAGGCTCAAATAGGCGTCGAGCAGGCGCGCCAGGTTCTTGCGGGGGTGGATGTTCCCGACGGCCAGGACGTAGCCCGGCGCCACCCCGTACGCGCGCAGCGTCTCCTCATCCCCAGGCCCGGCCTGGGGACGAAACACCCGGTCCACACCGGGGTACACGACGACGGCTTTCTCGACCGCCGGCGGGTGAAAGCGCGCCAGCTCCCGGAGCGTGAACCCGGAGAGCACGACGACGCGGTCCGCCCGGCGGACGGCCAGCCCGGTCAGGAACCGCATGTAAAGGGCGACGACGGGGGGAAAGTACTCCGGGTGGGCCCGAAACGACAGGTCGTGCACCAGCACGGCCCCCCGGCAGGGGGTCACCGGCGGCAGGAAGAAGGTGGAGACGTACCAATCCGCCTCCAACTGGCGCAGCGCGACGGCCTGCTGCCACAGGAAAAAGGGAAGGCGGCGGTACCGCCCCAGGTTCACCTGCCGAAAGGGGGGCGGCAGAGGGGGGGGACCGTTCCAATCGCAGGTCAGCAGTGTGACCTGCGCCGGCGGGCCGAGCTCGTCCAGCCCCTCGACCAGCCCGGCGACGTAGCTCTCGTTCCCGCCGCGTTGCCGCCCGACCTCGGTGGCGTTGATGACGAGATGCATCGAAGGCACCTGACCTCCCATCACTGGATTCCTTTGACTGCACCCGTATACTATGCTAAAATCCGGCTCTAGTCAAGGAGCCAGCCGGAAGATGAACATCCTTTATCACGTGGCTACGCTGCCCCCCAAGATGCCCCAGGCCGAGGCCATCTCGCAAGAGATCGCCGCGCTGCGAGCGCGGTTGGGCGGCGACGTCGTCTACGTCAACCCGAACCCGCAATCCCCCCTGTACATCCCCCGCCTGCTGTTTGGCTTCCACCAGCTTAGAGAGTTGAGGAGCCGCGAGGGCGACCTGCACCTGCACCATTTCTACAACCCCGACCCCTTCCCGTTCCCCTACCTGCGCTGGCTCCGGCGGCCGGTGGTCTATTCCGTCACCTGCGGAGCCGGGGAGAGGCGACCGAACACACGCTTTTTCTCCTCGCTGGCGGCCGTCGCCGTGCCGGACGAACGCAGCCTGAAGCGGCTCACAGCGTGGGGGCTGGAGAACGCGGTGCTCGTCCGCCCGGGGATTGACACCGCCCGCTTCACGTGCTCCCCCCTGCCGCTGCGGTCCGAGATCCAGTTGATGGTCGGGTCGGCCCCCTGGACGAAGGGACAGTTCCGCACCAAGGGGGTGGACGCGCTGCTGGGCGCGGCCCGGCAAGCGCCCCACCTGCGGCTGGTCTTCCTGTGGCGGGGGCTGCTCGCGGACGAGATGGCACGGCGGGTGCGCCAGATGGACCTGGAAAGACAGGTCACGGTGTTGGACAGGCTGGTGGACGTCAACCACGTACTGGCCGGCGCGCACGCGAGCATCACGCTGGCCACCGCGCCGGGCATCGTCAAATCGTACCCGCATTCTCTGCTCGAATCGCTGGCGGCCGGGAAGCCGGTCCTGGTGAGCCGGGCCATCCCCATGGCGGATTACGTGGCGCAGGCCAGTTGTGGCAAGGTGGTCGAGCGCGTCAGCGCGGCCGGCATCCTGGCGGCCGTCGAAGCGCTGGCGCGCGAGTACGAGGACCTGCAACGGGCGGCCCGGCGGGCAGGCCAGGCGGACTTTTCACAACAGGCGATGATCGCCTCCTTTCGAGAGGTATACGAGCGCGTCGTGCCGCCATGACCTCTCTAGAGCAAGGGACTGTGAGATGGAAATCGCTGATTTCTCCATCCGTTGGTTTCTCAATCCGCTGTAGTACTCTGGGGGCAACACACTTTTTTAGAAAGCGCGGAGAGCGCAGGAGGCAGACGATGGCAAACGTGCGACTGGAATTACCGGAAACGCAGGTGGTCGCGCTGGTGCGGCAGCTTTCGCCGGAGGCCAAGCAGGCCGTGTTGCAGATGATCGTCTCGGAAATGGACGAACAGGAGGCGCTCGAAACACTGGAATGCCTGGTGGATTACGCCGAGGTTCCCGAATTCTGGGAGGACACGGAGGAATTCTGGGACGAGGAAGTCGGGATGACCCGCGAGCAGCTCCTGGCCGCCGAGACCTTTCACTACAGCTATGCCAACTACGAAGACCACCTCGGCATCGGCAACGTCCGCTTCGACAAGCTGATGCCGGACGACGTGGATACGCTGGAGAGGGCCGAGCAAGAGGGCTGGGACGACGCCCGGTTGGCGCAGGCGCTCGAGATCGAGGAAAAGCAGGTCGGGCACTGGCGGCTTTCGTACGAGCGGGCGAAGGCGATCGTCGACGCCTCCACGCCGGCCGAGTCCTTCCGGCGCGGCGTGCGCTTCTCGATCGAGTACGCCGTCGAGGAGGGGCTGGCGGACGAGCGGGCGATCGACGGCCTGGTGACGCAGGTCTGTTACCGCGCCGCCGACCTGGCCTACCTGCTCGACGTGAGGGGGGAGGAGCTCTCCGAGTATTCGAAGGAACTGCGCGAGACGCCAGTCGCCGGCCCGGCCTCGATCGCCCCGGCGGACTGAACCGGCGCCGCCGCCGTGGAACAGGCGGCGCTGGCCGTGGCCCCAAGGCTGGGATGCCCGGTTCCATCAATTGTTTTGTTCCGGTAATTGTTTTTCGGCGATCGGCTCCTGCCTGGCCCAGGGCGGTGACGGCAGTGATCTGGAGAGGTCGCACGCTGGGACCGTGTGCGGCCCCATAGTAGCACAAGAGTTCTACGATGTCAAGCCGGGGCGTCAAGGGGGGTGCACTTGAATCTCAGGTGCCAAGGAGGGCTTGACTTGTGGGCAAAATGGGCGTATACTAGGGGTACGGTTTGACAATGCACTGAAAATCGCCGCGCGGCTCAGCACAGCGCGAGGCGGCGGCCAGGCGGTGGGATCGGCCTGGCAGCCGGGGTTGCAGCACAAGGCCCGCCCACCATCAAGGCTTCGTCGGGAGAGTTGGTCGAGCTCGTCGAGACGGGATCAGCCGAATGGTCTGGCGGGTTTTTTGGTACCTGGTGAGAGATTTGGGCGGTCGAGGGGTGGTTTCTTATGAAAAACCATCACCAAAGACGCAGGTGGTTTGTGGGCCCCCATGGGGAAGGGGTTTTACGGGGTGCAGTGGGGTGCTGTACCCTAATTTTGGCTGGAAAGTGGGGCAAAGTGGGGCGTCATGCCCACGTTGGAATGTGTCAATGATTATGAGACAACTCGTACTCGAATTTAGAGAGCAAAACACCGCTCTCGTCGGGCTGGTCCAGCGCCTGCTCCACGGTAGCCAGGTGCTCGGCCGCGTCAAGGGATCGCTGCGCTCGCCCTGCGGGCGCCCTTGACTCGGCCTGCGCGCCTGGCTTCGTCTCGCTTGCCGCTGGACCAGCAACGTCCAGTGTCTGATGTCCACTTTCCGGTCGATTGATCCACACCTCCTCAGGCAACTTGGGCAGCGTGGGTTTCCCACCCACGAAGCGCTCCGGATGCGCCGTGTAGGCTGCCTCCAACGCCTGCTGGCGCTGTTCGTACACTGCCTCCACCTGGCCATAATGCACCGTCGCAGGAATCATCAGCGCCAACCCCGTATGATGGTGTTCGTGATTGTACCAGTGGAAGAAGTCACGCGCCCAACCGCGTGCATCTTCTTTGCCGTCGAACTGCCCCGGATAGTCCGGTCGGTACTTCATGGTCTTGAACTGCGCTTCGGAGAACGGGTTGTCCGTAGGGGTGTGGGGCCGGGAATGGGTCCTGGCGACTCCCAGATCGATCAACAACTGCGCCACCGTCTTGGACCGCATCGCGCTCCCGCGGTCGGCGTGCAGGATGAGTTGGTCGGGCTCGATCCCCTGCTTGGCACACGTCTCGGCGATCAGGGCCTTGGCCAGCTCAGCCGCTTCGCAATCGGCGATCATCCAGCCCGGTACGTAGCGGCTGAACACGTCGATGATCACGTACAGGTAGTAGTAGATCCCGTTTGGCCCCTTGAGCAGGACGATGTCCCAGCTCCACAGCTGATTCGGGCCGGTTGCCCGCAGTTCCGGCTTGATACGTGCCGGATGATGCCGCTGATTTCGCCGCTCGTGTACCTCGTCACGTTCCTCCAGGATCCGATACATCGTACGCCAGTGGCAGTAGTAGTCCCCGTCGTCCAACAGTGTGGCGTACACCTCCCGCGGCGCGCAGTCCCAGAACCGCTCACTGTTGAGCACAGCCCGTACCTCGGCCCTCTCCTCCGGGCTCAAGGCTCGTGGAGGCGTCGGCCGCGGCGACGGTTCCTGCTTCGGCTGCTGAGCGCGATACAGGCTGCTTCGCGGAACACTCAGGGCCCGACAAGCCGCCGAGATCCCGATGATCTCCGCCAGGTCTTCCGCTGCCTGGATCATTGCCTCTCTCTGCTCTCGCTCTCCACCGGGCTCAGTCCAAGTAGTTGCGAGAGTTTTTTTTGGACCTCGATGATCGTTTCTGCCTGCGCCAGCCGCGCTTGCAGTCGCTCGTTCTCTCGCCGCAGCTTCGCCATCTCCATCGCCAGCGCCTCATCGACCGACGCCTTCGGCCCTCGCTTCTTCGGGCTCAGCGCTTCCGACTGGCCCTGGTCTTGCTCACGTCGCCAGCGGCTCAGATACGAAGAGTATATCCCTTCTCGCCGCAGCAATGCGCCGATCTCGCCGGGCTCGGTGCACGTGTCCGCTTCCTCCAGGATGCGCAACTTGTACTGGACACCGAATCGTCTCCGCTTGGCCGCGGGGACGACCTCGGGATCAGGGATCCCCATCTGGGCAGTTTCGTTTCGAGACATGTTCACTCTCCTCTGCTCTATATTATACTCTAAATTCCTGAGCAGAGTTGTCTCACTCATATTGGCACATAGGG
>Ga0307376_10002201_pt1 | contig 19560 bp, 24 predicted proteins | sample TR2MG_FD_202536 | JGI IMG/M metagenome (GOLD analysis project Ga0307376, IMG submission 202536) | Soil microbial communities from Risofladan, Vaasa, Finland - TR-2 | ecosystem: Environmental > Terrestrial > Soil > Coastal area > Acid sulfate soil | place: Finland: Risofladan, Vaasa | collected...
CACCACCACGCACACACTGGGGCACGTAGCAATTGGTGCGTTGGCAGCCACACAACGCCACGCCCTTATGCTATACACCTTAGTGCATACGGCACTGGTGCATACAACTACAGTAGGTGTATATGTATATGTATAACAGCAAACGCAAGCGGTTAAATAATATTGCACTAAGTGCAAACGCTAATACCAATGGGCACACACTGCCAGCCGCTGCCATAGGCACACAAGTCCAAGCAATCGTTAACCCACACTGCCAAAAAAGCCAATGCACAAAAAAGGGAAGGGGTATGGGGTGCGGACTGCGTCGTCCGACGGATTTAGATCAGAAAAATTCAAAACGCCTAACGGGGTGGATCTCCCACTTCCTCGGCTTGGAACTTTACCAGCGGCAAATAGATGCACTCCTTAGCAGTGATACAGTAATGATCAACGTCCAACGTGGCTTCGGCAAGACCACTTTATGCAATACCCTTTGCCAGCACCTCGAAAAATCTCAAAAAAATCTCGGCGGAGCATAGCGGTGAACTGGAAAGCAGTGCCGTTCAAGCGGAGGGCGCACCCAGCCATACTCTCGTCAGCCGAACCATTTTCACAAGCATTCCACGCTGGCAACACGGACCTCGCAGCAGCCATCGTCTTTAACTGTGCCCTCACCGTGCTCGGCTCCGATGGGTTTATGCGTGCCTTAAACCACGCCAACTGGCGGTATTCCCTTATGAAGCAGCGTCAAAAATTTAAAAAAGGTGTCCTCTAAATGGCAACAGCCAAACAGACCCTTAAGCAATGCACGATTTGCCAGTCCCTTTACGCCGACGAAGTTAACGAAAAACTCGCCAACGGGGTCACCCAGTCCAAAATCGTCGCCTTTCTCTCTGGAAAAGGTATTGAACTCTCCACGATGAGCGTATCTCGCCACAACCGAAACTGCCGCCTCCACCAAAAGAAGCCGCAGCAGATCCAGAAGGGAAACATCCGTGCCGCTACCCAAAAAGCCAATGGCGGTTTGAGCCAAAAACTTAGCGACCCAGACGCTGCCCTCGGAAAGATTGTAGATCAAACAATAGACCCTCCTCCCGCTGGCGGAAATAAAAATCGAGGGCGGAAAACAGACAACAACTTAAAAGGGCACGAGAAAATCCTAAAGCAACTGAAGGACGACTTTGACATCTACAACGAATACCTCTACGTGCTTGCAGTTGCGAAAGATCGTGTTGAACGTGGCAGAATAGAAGAAGAAACATCCCAATTGGTTCTCGCCACTACTGGTCGTGCCAACGCAGACTACGGTGCTCTCCTTAAAAACTTCCATGAAATCACCCAAGGGATGGAATCCTTAGAATCTCTCCGTATGGCTGAACTCGTCTACATGATTGGGGACATATTCAGCAAGGCTCCGTTGACAGACCAAGCCAGACACCAGTTCCTCACCCTCATGAAAGATCAAGAGGTATTCGTGAAGCGTTTGCCAGAGGACACCGACCCACAAGGTGAAATTGACATAGAAATTATAGAAGATCCGCCAATGACCATGCTCCCAGCGGATATTAAGAAAAGGAAGGCGAAAGCACGCAATGCAGAGCAAACCTAACAGCGACATACCGCTAATGAAAGACTTTACGGACGTCAAATTTATTAAGGCGTCCCTCAAATTCATCGCCGACAACCAAGAAATGTTCCTCTTCCGCTACAATGCACTGCGGGATTGCTTAGAAATATATGTAGACGGTGAGACAACCGTAGACCCATTTGATTTTTTGGAAGAAGTAGGTGATTAGCCGTGACCCAAGCAGCCACAATGCCGCAGTTTGACCTAACAGAGCAGTTAAAAGCATACAAATCGAATAAAATCCAAGCACGGCTGCTTGATGAGGCTGGTATCACAAGCCCGACCGACCCAATGTTTATGCACCTACTTAGAGCATCGCTGGACTTTACATACCACGCCCAGATGTTCTTTCCAGATCCGAACACGCCAAACAGTGCCCTTAAGTTAGAGCCGTGGCAGAAAGTGGAACTTAACTATGCACAGTGGGGAGATAACACATATGATAAGCACGGCACTGCAATACGCAAGCCTATAGCCATTAATTCCCCTCGAGGGTTTGGAAAATCTGTGTTCTCAGCCGTCTGTGCCGATGAATTTGCCATTCACTTCCCTTATACTAAACTCGCCCTTTTCAGCACCAGCCAAGAGCAAGCCAACGACCTCATGGACAAAGTTCGCTTTTTCATTAAGCACTCTATTTATGCGTTCATGATAAATAAAAAGATGGATTCAAAAACGCAGTTGGGCTTGATAAACGGTTCCATTATAAAAGCCTTTCCGCAGTCAGAAGTGACCATCCGTGGTTATCACCCGCATATAAAGATAGTAGACGAAAAGGCACGAATTAAACGTGAGATCCTCGAATCAGCCATACGTCCTATGGGACGGAAAGTGTGTTGGCTTGAACTCGGTATTTCTACTCCGTTTGGAATGAACAATAACCACTATGAAGACTGCAGCAATGTAGACGTGTTTCACGTAAAACTGCTTAAGCCAACAGACGTTTCGTGGGTAGATGAAAAGAAACTCGCCCTCGAAGTTAAAACTATGGGCGATCGCATTGCACGCCAAGAACTCTACGCAGAATTTATTGAAGATGCTGACACCGTATTTAAACCATATTGGATAGAAAAAATGCTTGATTTACATTTAGTTCCTCAGTTAAAGGGAATATTTGGCAGATCATACATAATGGGTTTAGACTTTGGCAAACTTCGTGATTATGCTGCCTTTTCAATTATACATACGGAGGCTAATGGGCAAATAGTGATAGACCATATAGAACGCCATTTACATGTTGACTATAATATTGTAATAGAGAGGGCACGTGAATTATGCAATATATATAATATTAAGTTGTTGGTTCCAGATGGGAACAGCGTAGGTATAGCGATCTTAGAACAACTCGAGCGGAAAGTAAAGGTTCCTATTTATATGACCCAACTCAAAACGAAAGATAAGAAAACAAAGAAAGAGCAGTATAGGCTTGGATTTATCTTTAATAATATTAGCAAACTTAATATTGTGGACGAACTCGTGAAGGCTATGATGAATTTCAAGATTAAAAGCCCACATCACTTTAATACGACCGACCCTATAAACGATCGATACATTTATAAGGTGCTTGAAAATGAAATGATACAATTCAGTTATGAGCGGACCAATAGCGGGAATATTACGTTTGGACACCCAGAAGACGGAAAATCGCACGATGATACGCTTATATCGCTGATGCTGGCTGTTTGGGGTATTAGGTATGCAATGGCTATGAATCCAGTGATTAGGGGCGTGCCGAATGTGAGAATGTCTCGCCCAGACCGTATGCCAACTCGAGATTATGGGACACCGAGATAATAGGTTAATACTGGGTTTATACCAAACATTTTTATATTCTTGCACTATCTATTTAATATTATGTGCAAACATAAGATTTTGGGAAACGAGCCGCTTGAATGTTGCTTTCTTGTATTTACAATGTTAACGCTTGTTCTCGGTGTTGTAGCAATTGTATTGGGGTTGCCAGCGTAGGTGATTTAAAGTGAAAATAGTAGCGGGTAAAACAATTTGGAAATATCAAATAATAATGGACAGAATAGTAGAATTTACAATTCCAGAAAATGCAAAGGTGCTTTCAGTAGGAACTCAACACGGATTAGGTGCATTTTGGGTTATGTTTGACCCAAATAAGCCAAAAAAACCGTTCAAATATACGGTTATACCGACTGGCGGAAAAGTTCCACCTAACATGGAATACAAGGGCACTTTTCAATTAGATGCTGGTAAATTTATCGGACATTTGTTTACGAGCAGAGGGTAGGAAAATGGCAAAAAAAGTAGAAAATTATAGGCGGTTGAATTTTGTTGGGATGCTTAAAAACATATCTAATAAAATGGTATCAACAACCTCCCAGTTAGACCTCTATTCTTTAAAGCAAACCATACAAGTTTTACGGGTTGGGGTGCAAGTAAAGGATAAAGAAGGGCTTCACGCCCTTAGTCAAATTGAAAGTATATTAGATGACCGAATTATGGGCAGCGGAAAATTTCGTATGTATAAGACGGTTAAGCAGACATCGAAAGAATTGGCAGATTTAGACGCAGAAATTGAACGGTTAAAAAGGAAAGAGTAAAGGTGATATTAGACGGCTAAAAATTGGCTATCGAAATTTATGGTATCTATAGAACATAAGTTTTCTAATGAGGAGCCAGTATATATAGACACTGACAGTATTATCTATGCAGATTTACCAAGCAATTATCCTACTATTATTCACGAGCCAATTAGAAACCGTGGCGGCTTGGTCTGTGAAACATGTAAAAAGTTGCTAAGAACAGAAAAAACTTTTTTAAAAATAGGTGAAATTATACTATGACACAAGATATATATTGCAAATACTATACTCTGGATGAGAATAGCCATCTTAGGCAGCAGTGCTTGGATGTGGTGTGCCCTAAAGAGTATGGTATGGACTGTAAATTAAAGTGGTTGACGAACATGAAAAAACACGAAATTATCACAGTATTGGGCTCAACACGGTTCCGAAAGGAAATCGAAGCGTGGGCTTGGAAAATGACGAAAGGTGGGTTTATGGTGCTATTTGCACCATTTTCGAAGGAGGACATACCAGAGGTAGAGGACTACCGTGCAACGCTGGAATCGATCCACTTTCAGAAAATACGAATGGCTGACAAAGTTTACGTCTTTAACCTCGACCAGTATATCGGCGAGTCGACCAAACTCGAAATAAAGTATGCAGAGAAACTGGAAAAGGAAATCTTTTACCACGAAACTGGCTGCGTAGACAACGACGACGACGTCAATATTAGATTCAATTATTTTGGCAATATCCATGAGATAACACTTTCTAAGTTAGGGAAAAAGGTTGACTTGTTCCAACTCGTGAAGTCTCAAGCCTTCTTTACAAGTGAGCGGTATTTCGAGTGCCACGACATAGTTGGCGTTAAACTCAACTTGGATCAGCCAGTCCCGACGCTGCTATACGGGCAACAAATCAATATCAGCCACGGTGCTGGGTATGGAGGTTAAGAAAATGTTTGACCCTAACGCCAACGACATTAATCGGACGCATGTGGTTTACCGACAGAGTTGGATGAAGCCTAAAGATTGGGAATTCGGCGTTATCACCAGTTTTAACGACATATTAGTCCACGTTCGGTATAAAAATCAGCAACACAGCAAAGGCACGTATAGAAAAGACCTTAGCACTGCAGATAGCATCCGTCTGCTGGATATAGATGCTGGTAGATACCTTATCCCAAGTAAATTTACCGAAACACATGTTTACGGGCTTGTTATAGACGCAATTAGCCATTCAATGCGGCTTAAGGTTTCTAAAGTAGCGTGGAACACCGTTGTTGGCGAAGCAGACAACGCTAAAATAGAAGAACTTGAAAAACTCTTTAAGGGCGGTTGGACATATGTTTCTGGCTGGTTAGACCAACCTAAACCTTATTCGTTTACGTAAACACTTATAACGTTTACGTTTACACTTTTTTTTGCCTTTTTATTTAAAAATTTACATATATTCGTCATTTGATTAAATAACATAATAAAGTAGAAAACTTATTTAGGTTTGAATTCGAATGGCGAAAAAAAGCCCAATACGTGATTTTATAGCAAATCGTATAGTAGGTAGCAGATCAAGTAGAATTGCTACTGAAAGTATAGAAACTAAGTCTGTAGTGTTAGCAGCACCGTTTATTACTGGTATACCAAACAGCAGAAAGCCAGTTCATGGTTTGGATGTCGAAAAACACAGCCAATGGGATCAGTTTATAGAAGACCCAGAAATACAGAAACTCATGGCTATTATGGTAAATAACACGCCTCAAAATAAGAGGTGGATATATAATCATGATAATTCGTGTAAATCTGCTGGATTTATTCTTGCACACGCTATAATTGGTTCAACTGGGTTGGACGTTAAAACTGGTGATGAAGACCTTAAAATCACTTTACGAAATTATTTTCGAAAAATTAATATCAGCGATATTATTCAAACCAGCATAAAGGATAATGTTTGCTTTGCTGACTCTGTGTTTTGGAAGGAATACAACTTAGAGAAGCAGTTGGTTATACCGAAGTGGATAGATTACATTACGCTCACACCAGTTAAAAATGTATATGATGGAGGAAAAAAGTGGATACAAGCGGTAAACGTAGATAGCAATATGCCTCAAAAAAGTGATGGCGGTGCTTGGAAAAAATACGAACCTTATTTGGACTACTTTAAGATGACACCAAATGACGACGTTTTACACCGTGATAAAATACGAAAAACACATATACTCGAGGAAGATGTTATCAATTTTCACTTCTTTAAGTCTCCGTTGTTAGACAGCGTTAAAGAGGTATGTTTATGGAAAAAGTGGATGCAGTTTGACGCTAAGTTAGGTGGGCAGAAATACGCCACTCCTCTTATAGATATAGAGATAGAACGTCCAGAAAGTATAGATTTAAGTAGTGAAGAAGAATCAGCCCTTATGTTTCAGATTGCAGAAGATTATAATAAAATGATGAATTTTGGGGTATTTGCACACCCAAGCGTTATGAAAATTAACCCAATCAACCAACAAGGGCAAGTATTTAACTTCGTTCAGTATCTTGAGTATGCAGATAAACAAATCCACCGTGGTATTCTTTTACCAGTGAATTTATTGGAAGCAAGTGGATCTGAATTGGCGACCAGCAGAACTACCAAAGATATGTTTAACGTAGTCACGAATGCACTGAGAAGGCGTTATATTAATGTATTTACAGAATTATGCTTGGAACAACTTGAATTTATAGGGCGACCAGCAAACGCAGAAGATTTCGAATTAATATTTAGTGAAGAAGACAGCCAGCAGCAACTGACGCAGAATGAGGACTTTAATGCTATTATGCAAATGTATGACCGTGGTTTAATGCGTGATATCAACGAAGTGCGCAAATACGTTGGTAAATTTAATATAGAATTAGATCAAATGACTGAAGAGGAAATTAACCTTAAGAGCCAGCAAGAACTTGAGCAAGAATTGCTTTCTATTCAGATGGAAACAGATGCAGAAATAGCAAAGGTGGAGGCACAAGCCAAAGCACAAGCAGCCAATAAGCCTCCAGAACAGAAAGCAGCAACAAGCAATAAATCTAAAAAGTAGGTGTTTCAATGCCAATTGATGTCAAGACTCATACAAGAATAACAAATAGCGGTAAATCTACTGTTATTAGGCAACATGTTCGTAAAGGAGATAAACATATTAACCCTCCTAAACCAGTTGTAGTAAAAAAACAAGAAGAAACAAAAAAACCGAAAAAGCCGTGGATTCCTCCAACTACATTAAAGCAAGTATTTACCACACCGCCAGAAGCACGTGAACTTGACAAGCAATATAAAGAAAACTTAAAGAAGATTAAAGAAATAGTTAAAATGTTTCCAACCAATGCAGAAGCAAAAAAAGATAAAGAATATATTATGTTAAAAAGAATTAATAAGGCAAAAATGGATAAATATTATGCTTTAGTCAAAGAATATCAAATATCTAAAGGTATTGGACAATATGGTGACCCAAGTAGCCCAGAGTATGCTGGTGGTAAAGAAGACGCCAAATCAAAGAAAATAGAAGAGGACTTCTATAAAAGGTTTAGAAGCGAATTGGTAGACGTAGATGAAAAGTTATGGAAACAAGCGGAGGCAGCAGTTCGCAAACTATACAAAGACTTCTCGTTTAAAGGGTTTGAAAACATAAATGAAATTTGGAGTGACGAGTTTAGTAAAATAAATAGGATTATTGTGGAATTTGAGGAGAAAAGTAAACCGCCGATAATTAAGGGCTCTTTTAGGGAAAAAACCATGAAAAACGTTAGGGATTACAATAGCAAAGGGCTCGGGCGTTTCTTTTTTGTGGACAGAAAACAAGAGCGGTTAGGCTATCAGCCAGCACACGGTTATCTTGGCGATACTATTGTAAGCAGTGTTAGGTTTGATAGTGAAGCCGAGGTAAACAAATTTCTCAAAAAATGGGGAGGAAATTGGGTAGATATTGTTGGAAGACCACAAGAAGATCCTAAAGATTATAGTTCATTAAAGAAACTAATTGTATCATTACGTGAAGATTATGAAATTGCTGCTACAAATAAAGATAAAGATATGATGAAAGAATTGGAAACAGAAATTAAGAGGCTTATTAAACTTGCCGCTAACGCAAAGAAAGAGGATGGTGGTAAAAAGTTAAAAGCACTTGAAGTAGAATTGACGTGGGGTATTGTAGAAGAAGAGGAGAGAAAGTTAGCCAGATTAAAGGAAAACGTTAATAACAATAAGAAACGAATTATAGATATAAAGAAAGATATTGTTGCTGCAGAACAAAAAACACGGAAAATTGAAAGTGTTGCAAGAAATTTGAAAGCAGAATTGGATAAAACTACTGAAAGATACAGTAAAGGGCGATCAATTGAAAGAGAACTAAAAGGTAAACCGTCTAAATTAGATAAAAAAATAAGTGCATTAGATCTTAAAGTCCAAATTGCTGAACAGGAAATCAAATATAAAAAACTTAGTGAAAGCCAAAAAGCAACAAATGAAAAGATGATTGCTGAAACAAATAAGAAAATAGCAAAATTAGAGGCAGAAAGTAATGAAATCGACAATAAAATTGCAGAGTTTAGTAAAAAGTTAAGCACTGTTAGGAAAGAAAAAGAAAGTTTAGAATCAAAATCTAAAGCAGTTGAAGGTGATTTGGTAGCAAATAACGAGAAGATATATGAGATGAATAAAGATATCAGTAAATTTAATAGCAGCATAAACAAGTTAGGTAGTTTAATTGATGTCCAAAAAACAAATATTATAGACGCAAGGAATAATACTAAAGGCAAAAAACCTAAAGAAGTGCGTGAACCAGTAATTGTAAGGCACAAAATTGATGAATTAAAGAAGGGAATGAAATAATGAAACTTTACGAAATTATAGCAAAATATGCAATTCAAGTTAAGACTCATAGCAGAACTACTGCGTCTGGCAAAATATCTACGGTTCAAACCTATGCACGTAAAGGCGATAAGAAAGTTAAATCTGCCAATCCAAGGACAGATACTCGTAGCGTTATTGGTCAAAGTGATGTAAATAAGCCAGACCAAGTAGGAAGCAGAACTGCTAAAGATGACACTGGTATTACGACAATTGGTAAAGTTGAAGGAGAACTTACTGGGATTAAAAAAGATGTAGATGAATTGCTAAAAAAAGTTGAAGAAAGCGAAGTAATGAAGAAATTTAAAGAACACAATAAGGTTAGCAGTTGGAGACCGAAAAAAGACTACGGTATGCCTACTACACCCGATAAAGCACGTGTTCTTGATAAAGACTATAAAAATGGGATTAAAAGAATTAAAGTTATCGTTAAAACTATGGGTGTAGATCAAGCCAAAAAAGATCCAGAATATCAGCGTATAAAGAAACTTAATCAGTGGAGGCAACGTGAATGGTTTAGGCTCACTAAAGAATACCAAGTAAAGCACAAAATAGGTAAATTTGGTGACCCAGAAAGCCCATATGCTGTTAAGGCTGGAGATATACCAGAACCGTATCCTCACCCATTTGGTGAAGATGAGAAAAAAAAGCCAAAGCCAAAATCTAAAAAGAAGACCACTCCTAAGCCAAAACCTAAAATGGTTCAACAATATAAAAACCTCTATGGATTTGAAAAACTTCAAAATAAAGATATACAGAAGGCTTTAAGAAAACTGGCTGAATTATCTCCAGAAATAGAAAGAATTGCAGATTTACCAAACGACCACCCAGACCAAGAAAAGTTAGAAAAAATAGATGAAGAGTTTGATAAGGCAAGAAATTACATTAAAGAGCATATAGTAGTAGATACTGAAAAGATAAAAAAAAGTATTAACCGTAAAATAAAGATGCTTAGCAATAAATGGTATAGAAATGTTAAATATGCACATAACATATTATTAGATAGCCCTCATTTATATCCTAAAAATACTACGTATTCTATACTTAAATTGGGCGAGGAAACTATTACAAATAATATTGTAAAAATGCAAAACGATATATATAACCAAATGATGGCATTAGAAGCAGTTGAAGACGAAATGTATGGAAATTATGGAGTATTGGGACAAAGTAATACGACAGCAGACGAAAGGTATAATTATCTTATGGAAACACTTGCTACTGCTAATAAATTAAATACCGAATTTAATAATAGATATGCTACTGCAGAGTCAGTATTAAAGAACACTGAGAGAGAAATTAAAAACATAATTGAAGATAAATGGGCAAGTTCTGGTTCTGAAAATTTACAGTTGGAAGGATTTAAAGGAGACGACGTAAAAATGGCTATTTTATCTGTTATGGAAGCAATTGGGGAATATGAAAAGAATTCGGTTAGTGTTTTACGTGGAGATAGAAGGCTATATGTCACAGAAGGACCATTATATAAAGATCCAACAGCAAAGAAAATGTTCGGTGATGGCTTAGATAAAATTACAAATGGCTGGTATGACAGTTTATATGGAAGTATATCAATACAGTCTATGAGAGGAACTTCAGAAAATGCACTGTGGAATGTAGCGCACGAGGTAGCGCACGCTTTACATTATGAACGTATAGGAATAAATTCTGACGAAGGAAAAAAGATAGACAAAATGTATGACGAAATGGTAGCGGGTAAATATGGCACAAAGCCACTGAGAATATATGGATACAAAAACTCACGTGAGTTTTTCGCAGTTGGCGTTGAGGAGTATTTTGTTAATCATAAGAGATTAAAGTTTAAATTTCCAGAAATGGTTAAATTGGTAGAGAGTTTGGGTATATCAAAATTTAGAGGGCTTAAATCATGAGATACGTTAAAATTATAAACTATAATATAGGTAAAGATGAAATTGCTGGCTACATAGCACAAGATATTAAAGGAAAAAAAATTTTACAGAAACCAGCAGAAGGATACGATAAATTGTTAGAAGATGCAGTTAAACCAGCATTATTAAGTGATTCTATAGAAAATAAAGGTAGAATACATGAAACTAAGGAAATGATTGATATCTACCATGAAAAGTGGTTAGACATCTTTCTTGACCATAGCGACACATTAACCGTTATAGAAGACGGCAAAATAAGCGAAGAAGCATTTGAAAAACTTAAAATATAGTGATAGTATGGCTAAATTAGATAATAAGGCTTTTTTGCGTGACATGAACGATTTGCACGGGACACTAAGGCTGACTGCAACAACAGAAAGTAAAATATCAGTTTTATTTAAGATAATAGGCAAAGAACTTGAGAAATTAGTTGAATTTGTTCATAAGGACAAAAAAGCACTTGAGTATATAGTTATCTATGATGCAGATTCACTTTTACTACAGTTGGATAGTGAACTTGATAGGCTTGAACAAAAACTTGGGAAAACATTTATTGGTATTATGAATGCAGCAGTTGATAGTGCATATACAAGCGCATCTAATACTGCAACAGCACAATTAGGTAGAATAAAGAAAGTTCCGCAGTATAAACCAACACCTAAAGATAAACGTATCATTACTATGCTCAAAGATACAGACTTTTCATTAATTAAAACGCTATCTAAAAGCCATATAGCAGAGGCTCGTGCAATTTTTGTTCAAGGTATGCAAGATGGTTTGAGCCAGTCTGCTATGGTTGACCAGTTAATGAAAAGGGTGAGAAACAGTGAATATAATGCTAAGCGAATTATTAGAACAGAGATTACTCGAACTGCCAACACGGCAGCAAAAAAGCGGTATATTGACGGTGGACTTAAATATTGGCAATGGAATACTGCACTTGATGAGCGTGTGTGTGAAACTTGCGCTCCTCTGCATGGAAAGGTTGTAAAGATTGGAAGCCCATTTAACCGACATTTCAACAGTGCTGCGAATAAATATATAAAAGGAACGGAACTCTTTCAGCCTCCTCTGCACCCTTTTTGCCGCTGCGGAGTCTCACCAGCATTCGGAACGCCGACGCCGATTGTAAAACCAAAACCTAAGCCGAAGGTTCCCTCCCCAAAGTTTAATGGCTTTGGTAAATCTGAGTTAGACTACCTTGCACCGATAGTGGCTGCTATTCCAAATGCTGTTAGGTCGAAAGTTAAAGTTCTTAATGGTTCTAAACCAATTGTTAAGACTAAGGGAAGATTAATTGATGATCCACTGGTTAAGGCTATTATACCAGTTGCAACTTTAACAAAATACAAAAACGCCACTGGCTTTTATGTCGGTGGTGATATTAACAGAGTATTTGTATCTGGAATATCTGGCAAAGAAGAAATACTACATGAAATAGGGCACGCAATTCATGACGAATATCTAAGCAGCGTCACGAAAGGAAAATGGATAATTATACATAATTTACACAAACAGACTGGCGATTTCCCATCTGCACGGTGTTCTGTAAATAGGCACGAGCATTTTGCAGATGCTTTTAAATTGTTTATATTAAAGCCACAATTGTTAATCAACAGATTTCCAGAAATATATAGTTTTGTAAAAGAGAATATCTTTTACGGAGAAGGACCAAAATGATTGACTATTTAGAAATATACCATATAGATATACTGATTGGGTATATCGGACAAGATACAGAAGGAAAGATTATTGTCCGTGCGAAGAATAAGAAATACGAACGAATCCTAAACGCTTTTATTGTTCCGCTTAGGGTAGAGACTGCAGTAATCGAAGGTGAAGTGAGCGTGTCCAATTCTTATATTATGCTGCCTATAAATGCAGATTGGATTAACTACTTAGAATATAATATACCTCCAGAATATTACAACAACGAACTCAAACAGATTGGGTTAGATAAGTTTGAAAAACTTGGTTTTGAGTGATATGGTGCAAGATACAGATTTACTTCAACCAATGATTGACCACTTTGACAGTTGGATTGAAGGGTTTAAAAAAGGTATGGGTGCTTATATTGAACAAGTTGTTAAGGATTTGTTTGCAAAGCAAGGACCAGCCACTAATGATAGTGATCCATTAAATCCACGTGGAGTAAATCCAGCATGGGCTCCACTTAGTTGGATAACTATTCAACTTAAGGGTTCTTCTGCTATCCTAATAGATACACGGCAACTGGCTAATTATGTCACTTGGCGTATAGAAGACAGTGAATGGGACAAATTAAGTGGCGTTGTAAAGGTAGGGTGGTTTGAGGAATCTGGTGACCGTGCATACATTGATGAGTATGGGCTTACTGGAACATTATTTAGAGCACCAGATGGGAGTATTATGGGAGGAGAGCCAATTGGACGAACTGACTCTGCCAGAAATAGTATTCGTGGTTGGTTTTATAAAAATCTTGGTTTAAAGGTGACTGGTCGTATAGTTATACCAGAACGCTCTATGCTACGCAAGGCTGCAGATTTAATTGTCCCAGACTTAGATGATATGATTTGGGCAAGTTTTATTAGGTATTTACGTGGTATAGTATAATAGGTGCATATAATGGGTTGCAATAAGTGTGACATTAAAAATATGGTTAAATTGACCGAGAAGGAAAATAAAACAAGTTCTCAAGATGCTAACCTAATGAGCCGTGCCATATACGAGCGTATTAAAAGGCTCGAAAAGACTGCAAAGCCAAAACCAATAATGTCAGAGGCTAACGAGCAGAAATCACTTTCTATAGGAGCGTTTGACGCAATGACAGCCGATGCAGCACTTGCACGATATAAGTATCATTTTGCAGAGAAAATACGCTTAAAGACGACAACCGTTTCTACTGTTAAAGAGATTGAAGAAATAAATAGTCTAATCTGGAAAGAAGACGATAAGATATATGACGCTAAGCGACAGTATGAAAAACTCGCTATAGACGTTGATCCAGAAGAAGAATTACTTAGAGCACGTATATCTGCACGAAAAGAACTATATAATATAAATACTCCAGATATACCACGGTCAGATTCAGTGAGCGAGTATTCAGAACTATTAAGTGCCATTTCTGAAAAAAGCGAAGAAACTGTAGAACTTGAAAAAGGTGGTTTACTTAATGCTGCGTTAGAAACTGGTGGCGAAGAAGACTACCTCGCAAATCTCCGTAAAGAAATCAAAAAAGAAAACCCAGAACTAAGTGACGAAATAATAGATGACCTTATCGGTGCATAAAGCAATGCCTAATAATCCAATACCTTCAGAAAAACGAGAGCGAATTGAACAACTGTCGAAGCAAGACTATGCAATTAGGAGAATTGCTAAAATGACAGAAACGTGTAGACCTACCGTTAGAAAATATCAAAACTTAATGGAGACTAATTCAAACACCTAATAAGTTTTTTTCATCTATCTTTTACCACGTGCTTGATCTTGTTCAAAATTTACATATATTCAGTGATAACAATAATTAGTTAAGAATCGAATTGTTGATTTTTTATGAGTCTTAGCCCACTTGAGCAAATAGCAACAGAGGAAAACGCCACGTTTAGCGTCCAAACCGATAATGTTTATTCGGAGGGCGGTAGCCTTTATTTCGTAGCGGACGCTCTAACAGAAGCATTTGTTCCAGTAGACATCATGCAAAAATATGCTTGGACTGGTAAAGGCAAAGAAGCACGCTGGCGACATGAAGTTCCAGAAAAGGATATCAACGTCCTTATAGGTCATATTCATGAATGCTGGTTTGAAAACAACAAAATTAAGATATTTGTTGAAATCTGGGGATATAAAGATGATCTTAAAGCAATTCAAGAACAAATTGCAAACGGAACATTTAGTATATCGCTTGGCTTCAAAAAATCTCACGATGACAATGGCAATTTAATTGCTATTTACATACGAGAGGTTAGTATTACGCCAACACCACAATGCACAAGTGAGCTTGGCTGTGGAATATCCACGATTATACAATTAGAGGAAAGGGAAACAATGGACAAAGAAACATTAGCGTTATTAGAAAAAACTATTATTTCCGAAAATACAACCCTCAAAAAAAGTGCTAAAATACAAGATGAAAACATTCTAACGCTTGAGACTACCGTAAAGGCTATGGAAGATACTATCCAGAACACCAACAAGGTTGTTGCAGAGCAGAATGAAGAACTTGAAAAATTGAAAGCAGAAAATGCAGAACTACAAAAAAAAGCAGATTCTGCTGAAACGTTTAGCATTCGTGAGGAAATTGTTGGTTTGGAAAATATAGCCGATGAAAAAGCCAAAGAAGCAGAGCTTGAAGAACTCGCACAATACGAGTTGCCAGAGCTCAAGAAAATGAGGGATCGTATTAAACGTGCAATTGAAATCGCACAAAAATCCTCGAAAAAGCCGCCAGTATTGGGAGAAGAAGTAGAACAATACGAAGATGGGATTGATCTTGAAGAAAAAACCAAACATATGACCCCAGAAGAATTTGCAGCCAATATGAATCCAGAACTAAGTGAATATATGAGCAAATTATCAAAAAATCCAGCCGCACCGAAAGGGTTCGGCGTGAAGGCAACTGATGACGTGCCAATGATCGATTAAAAGGTGGAGAAAAAAAATGAGCGAAGCATATTCAAATATGACCCTTAAGATCGCAGATCTTTACTACCTCAAAGACGGAGTTTCTGTAAAAGCAGACGACCTTATGGTTTTAACTGGGAATACCGTTAATGGTAGGTTAGAAGTAGATAAAATGGGTGCATCATACACCACAGATAAGGTTGTTGGACCAACTTTAAACGCCTTAGATTCTACATACACTGACCGTGCGATTACTATTGCTGTTAAAGGACCAGTCACAATAAAAGCAGCCAAAGCAGTTGTTGGAAATCAACAAGTAATGGGTTCTGCTGGAACATACACCGAAACGTTTGTTGGAGACGAAACAGCACAACAAGAAGTTTATGTTGGCAATGTTCCAATTTCAACTGTGACCAGTTTTACTGAAGATCCAACTGGAACACCACAAGTGTTTACACGTGTTGCAACAACAGCGACACCAATTGATAACCAGTATTCTCTTGACGATGATACTGGTAAATTAATTATAGGTGGGACATCATTAGCCAAAGACTATGTATTAATTTATTCAATTGTAGATGGTCGAATTGAACCACATATTGATATGGTTGAAGAAACTTTAGCAGTCACCACAAATGTGGCAACGCTAACACATTTACCAAAATTTATTGAATACGTTGAATCTCTTGTTGGAGCAACTCTTGGGCACACAATAGTGACCGATAAGACTCCAGCAACTGGAGAAGTTGCAGTTGATATTGCTGCTGGCACTTTAACATTTGCAGCGGGTGATAGTGTGTCTTCATGTATTGTTCGGTATAAAACAGCCTACAAGAGCTGTGGTATAGCCTTGCAAACTAAAGCCGCTGGCGAGATGTGCAAAATATACTTTGAAGGAGTGAGAGCATAATGAGCTACACACCAGACAACCTACGAGGACCAGCAGACAATATGTCCCAGTGGACACGCCAATATCCAGCATTACTTGCTAAGAACTTTATTGGACTTGCCAGAATTTGGAACAAACAAGATATACCGCCAACATTTGCCATTGTTCCACCACGAAATATGCCGTATAATTTCCAGTGGCAAGTGAAAGTTGATCCATCATTAATGGCTCCGTTCGTGCAAGAGGGTGCAGATACACCAATGAGCGACGAGCAAATGAAATACGAAGCCTTTATTTGTAAAGAAGCACGCTTAGGATCACAAATTTCGCAACGTGCAATAAGGTTTGGTATTAACAATATTGTGCAATCCAAAACCCAAGGGCTTGTAAAAGCAATAAACCTAACACGTGTTTACGACAATATTAACACTATTCTTGGGACGAATGCAAACCAACCACTTGCTCTTGCCCGTATCAATACTGCTGTTGCTGGTAAACCACACGGAGTTGGAACTGCGAAAGGTTGGGACGAATCTGCTAACCTTATTATTAAGGATATTTTGGCTATGAAAACAGATATACTTAAGAAAAGTGGAGAAGTTCCAACAGAATTATATGTTCCAATTGATGAATACGAGTTTATGCACGATGACGAAAATATTTTAGATCAACTCAAGTATACAGATGGAACGCTGCTTATAGAAGGTAGGATCACCAGATTAAAAGGGTTAAACGTCCACATAGTGCCTCACTTTTGGCTTGAACGAAAGAAAAATGGTGAAGACGTAAAACACTGGATTCTTCAAGACAAAGTAATTATGAGCACCAAAAATGTGGGCTTTACCGCAGTTGCAGAACCACAAAGTGGTTCAGCACCAGAAATGGACCGCTGGTATGAAAAGAGCAAGCGTAGCGTTATGATTCATTCGTTTAGTTCATTTACCACGGTTATTGAAGACTACGGAAAACTTGGTATCATTTCTGGAACTAACAGTAATATTTAATAAATTAGCAATTACTTTTTTTTCTACTTTTTCTATTGTTCGTCATGGTCAAAATTTACATATATTTTTGGCAACTATGTCTTACTTAAATTCGGGAAGTTTTAATATGATTCAGAAAACACGTTATGAAGATATACAAAATCTAACAGCCACTACAACAAATCAGCAAGTGACGCTACCATTTTCATACGAACACCTATATATTAAAGTAGATGGGACAGATGCTATTCGTGTAGTTATAAATGATAAGCCAGCGGCTGCCGCTGCTGGAGGTGTTGGTATTTATGTAGATGATTTTTTATGGATAAGAAATCACAATATTCATAAAATAGCATTTATACGGGATACTGATGCTACTGCAGACGCCTCATTCACTATAATGGGTTTATCATATAAGAATTAGGTGAACTAAATGGCAGATTGGAAGAAAAATAAAAGCAAGGTTGCATACTACGCTTTCGGAGACAGTTCACGTCAAACAGACGTGGAAAATATCGTAATCGAAGATGCAATCGTTCTGCTGGAAACAGAACTGGAAAAACTTAGAAAAGGTTTAAGTTCTGGAGTAAATAAAGCAGATCCTTCACTCAATCAAGCCATAGTCTATTTTGCATGTCACCAAATTATTAAGGCTGGACAAACAAGCCAAAGAAGCGGAAAAGTTGTATCAGAAACTATGGATGGAATGAGCGTCAGTTATGAGGCTACTGGAAATAAGCAAATAAACGAAAAAAATCAACCTAAAGATTTTTGGGGTTCTGCTATAGATATGATAAACCGCTGGGCTGAATCAAATCTATCTTCACGCACAAAATTGCCATACGGTATTTCAAATTCACGATCTAAACTATTTGATGGAATATATGATAAATATAGGGAGGACAATAGATATGGCGTTCCATAACTTTTCTTCATTAATATCATCCCACGAACGCCAATTTGAATTAATACAAAAAAATCCAGCAGTTCGTGACCCAAATACCAGCAGAATGAAACCAGAAACAGATAAAATACCAATTAGATGCTTTGGGGTGTTTGAAACCATTACAGAAAAGGATTTTGCAAAATTTCCAGATATGGAATTTCAGCACAGTGATCTAAAACTCACTACTACTCCTCAAAAACTTAAAAATGTGACACCAGAACTTAAACATAAGATATCGTATAACGGTATAGTTTATTGGATAAAACGTATTATAAATAAAGTTCACTACGGTGGATATTATATAATCTTTATGAAAGAGGAGGAAACGGTTATATGATTACTCGAGAAGAGCAAAAAGCATTATTTGACAGTTTGGTTGGTGATTTAACAATAAATACATTGCCAGACGGTTCTGGTTTAAATGTAGTTATACCAGTTGAAGTGAATTGGGGACTTGAACCTAAAATAATGACTTTACCAGCAATTACAATTAAATTTATATCATATGGTATTCCGTTAGAAAAAACTCTTGGTGATGTATGGCGAGATGAAACAACTGGCTTTTTCATCGGATATATTGCTGGATATACGTTGCTTGTAAAGATTAGAACACAAGACTACATTAATGGTTCTAACTTTATCGAAAAAACTGATATAGCAGAGGCTTTATATAAACGTGTATGGGAAAAGGCTATGTTCACGTGGGATAGCCTTATTACAGATGGTGGTATCCACGAAGATGGACCAGATCAAGCCACTGATGTGTCAGAAATACTTGAATTAGAATCATATAAAGAATTGCAATTAACAATTAAGTTAAAGAAACTAACTGGCGGAGTTCCAGACGAGTCCGCTATGACAGTAAAGATCACTACTGCTCCAACGATAATATACGTAGAAGGAGTTGTAGAATTAACATAAATAAGAGGAAAGTGATAAAAAATTGGGAAGATATATCGAAGTCACTATATCAACAGAAGGGCTATACAAGGTTGGTTCTCGTTCTTGGGGAATAGTAGGATTGGTTGGTAGGGGTATTGGTGCTGGATTTACAGTAGAAACTGCCTATACAGTTAAAAGTCCGACAGAAGCAGCAACGCTGTTTGGAACGACCAGTGCATTATATAAGTCCATACTATTGCTATTTAAAAATGGAGCAACCAAAGTTATAGTCGTGCCAGCCGCAGTGACGGCAGAAACGCCAGAGTTATTTAATGGAGA
>Ga0307376_10002202_pt1 | contig 19545 bp, 15 predicted proteins | sample TR2MG_FD_202536 | JGI IMG/M metagenome (GOLD analysis project Ga0307376, IMG submission 202536) | Soil microbial communities from Risofladan, Vaasa, Finland - TR-2 | ecosystem: Environmental > Terrestrial > Soil > Coastal area > Acid sulfate soil | place: Finland: Risofladan, Vaasa | collected...
TCGCTTCTATGCTCCGAGAACTCTCCATTAGAAACTTTGCCATTATCGACGACCTTCAGATATCCTTTTCAGAGGGGCTGGCCATCTTGAGCGGTGAGACCGGCGCCGGGAAATCCATCATCATCAATGCCGTCAATCTTCTCCTCGGCAGCCGGGCGACGGCAAAACTCATTCGTACCGGTTACGAAACAGCAGAGCTCGAAGCTTTGTTTCAAATCAAAAAACAAAGCCCCATTGGCAAAATTATGAAAGACAGCGGGTATAATCCTGAAGAAGGGCTGTTGATCAGAAGGATTATTTCCCGAAAGGACCGACACCGGATTTATATCAATGGACGCCTTACCACCATTGGGATACTGAATCTTATTACCGAAAATCTCGCCAGTATATCCGGGCAGCATGCTCATCAGGGGTTGTTAAAGGAAGACCAGCAGCTGGCAATCATCGATCAATTTGGCGGGTTGACGGCTGCGCGTGAGAAAGTATCCGGGTGTTTTCATGAAATCGTTCCGATGATTCGGAAATTGAATGACCTGAAGCATAAAAGAGACCGGCAGGCGGAACACATACAGCTGCTCGAATTCCAGCAGAAAGAGATCCGGCAAGCATCGGTAACACTCGGAGAAGATACTGCCCTGGAACAAGAACGGACACGCCTGCAAAACAGCGAAGCACTTTTCCAGGCGGTCCAGGGTGGCATCGAAATGCTTTATGATTCACAGGGCGCTGTTGTTGAAGGCCTTTTGGCCGTGAAGAAAGATCTTGACAAGGCTTCGACCATAGATCCCTTGCTTGCTCCAAAGGCGGAGCGTATCGCTGAAGCAGCTTTTCATCTTGAAGATATTGCGGATGAACTTAGAAGGTATTTGAAAAACATACAGATGGACGAAAGCGGTCTGGATACGGTTGAAGCACGACTTGACACCCTCGTTAAGCTGAAGCGCAAATACGGAGGCTCGCTGGAGGCCGTTCTTTTACGTCTTGAATCCATCGATCATGAGCTTTCGGAAATTGAAAATTTATCCGAGGATATCGCCGATACTGAAAAAAAGCTTTTTGAACTGCATGGCAAATTGACCGAACTGACCCATAAACTTTCCAGGGATAGGAAAAAAACAGCAAAAACACTGGCCCAAAAAGTAGAAAAAGAACTGACCTCCCTTAAGATGCCTCACACAAAGTTTAAAATATCGTTTCGAACCCTGCCGGCGGATGAAGATTCCGATCCTTATCTTAAAATCGAAGAACAAACCGTTTTCGAAACCGGGATCGATCAAGCAACCTTCCGGATTGCTCCGAATGTGGGGGAACCGCTGAAACCGCTTTCCAGCATTGTTTCAGGCGGCGAACTGTCGAGAGTGGTGCTCGCTTTAAAGGCCATACTGGCCGAAACAGAAGCGGTGGAGGCCATCGTGTTTGATGAAGTTGATGCTGGAATCGGGGGGAGTGTGGCCGAGGTTGTCGGCAAAAAACTGTCCTCTCTTGCCCGTCATCACCAGGTCATCTGCATCACCCATTTGCCTCAGATTGCCAAATTTGGCGATCATCATTTTAGGATCTCAAAGCGGATTTCAAATGGAAGAACCAGCACCACCATCAAACTGCTCAGTGAAACGGAACGCGTTAAAGAGATCGCCCGGATGCTGGGGGGTGAAAAAATAACCCGAGCCACGCTGGATCATGCCCGTGAGATGCTGGACAAAAGAAATTAGAATACGATGACCTTCTACAGCATTCCACCATTGTTGACGCTGATTTGCTTTCTCGCACTGGCTGCTTTGGCGATTTTCCGCGGGCCAAGGACCCGGACCAACCTTCTTTTTTTTACCATTTGCGTACTTGGATCTTTTCTTTACTTTGACATCCTTTTTGCCTTCAATGTCGAATCAGCGGAAGCGGCGCTTTTTATCAGTCGCACGGATCATTTTTTCATTGTCTACCTCTTCCCGGTATACGTCCATTTTTTCCATGCCTATCTCAATATATCCGGGCGAAAATGGCTGATCAAGGCTGCATATGTCTATTCATTTTTTCTGATGTGCTTCACGCCGACACCCTTTTATATCGCTTCCATGCAGAAACATTATTTTGGTTACTTCGCAAGGGGCGGCACCCTCTATCCTTTCTTCGGCCTGGCCGGCCTCTTCGTCACCCTATATGTTTTGATACTGATCCATCAGGCCATACAGCAGGAAAAAAGCAATTCCCACAAGAACAGGCTTAAGTATCTATTTGCCGGATTTGGGATCATGGGTTTCATGAACGGGATGAATGTCTTTACGATCCAGGGCTATTCGGTGTATCCTCCCGGCAATTTAAGTTTTATTCCCCTGATTGTTTTTGCTGTTGGGCTTTTCAAGCACGACTTGCTGGACATGGGGATATTGATCAGAAAAAGCCTTATCTATTCGATTCTGACGGCGTTTTTGACCTGTTTGTATACCCTGCTCATTATTGTGGCCGACACCGTTTTCAAGGGGTTTCACCTTTCAAATTCGATATATTTCCCCATATTCTTTTTTATTCTTATTGTGTTTGTCTTCGGACCGTTAAAATCAAACGTGCAAAACTTTGTCGATCGTATTTTCTACAAAGGCAAATATGACTATCAGAAGACCATCAAACATGTCAGCCAGATGGTCGTGTCGGTGCTCGATTTTGACGCAATTGCAAAACTTCTGATGGATACGGTGGCCGATACGATGATAGTGGACCATTGCGTCCTATTTTTGTCAGGCACCTCCGGAAAAAAATTTGTGAATTTTGCAGTCCGCGGCAAACAGATGAATTCTGATCAACCGCCTACATGGAGTGAGAACTCCGCTCTGGTGAGATGGATGCAGACGCATCGCCAGCCTGTTATGAAAGACAGTTTAAAAAAGCAGACCCTAAAGGCCATGTCCCCGGATGTACTTTCAGATATGGAGGCGTTGAATGCCGAGATAGCGCTTCCACTGATATTTGAGGAGACGTTGAATGGATTCATTGTGCTGGGTGAAAAGCGTTCCGGCGATCTTTTTATACAGGAAGACGTTGATCTTCTTGAGACACTGTCCAGCCAGAGTGCCCTTGCCATTGAAAACGCCCGTTCCTATAAAGTCATCGATGACCTGAATAAGGATCTTGAAAAAAAGGTTGAAGAAAGGACCCGCGCTCTAAAAGAGGCCCTTTTTGAAAAGGAACGAACCCAAGAGCAGTTGATCCGTTCGGAAAGCCTGGCCGCCATCGGCCAATTGGTTGCGGGTGTTGCCCATGAACTCAACAATCCCCTGACAAGTGCCACCAGCCTGGTCCAGTCCGCCATCGAAGACATCGAACAATGGGATACAGAAAAACCTCCGGACGAGGACTTGATCGATGATCTTAAATTTGTCGATCGGGAACTTGTCCGGGCAAGGTCGATTGTTTCAAGTCTTCTGGGACTCTCCAGACAAACCCAGACCTATTTAGAATCGGTCAGCATCAATTCCGTTGTCAAAGATGCTTTACGGGTCATGCACAACCAATATAAACATTGCGATCTTAAAATCGTTGAAAATTATGCCCCGGAGTTGCCGGATATCCAGGGGAATTTTGCAAATTTGGGTCAGGTGGCGCTGAATATCATCCACAACGCCATCCAGGCGGTTATGGATATGAAGGGGACGGTGTTTCTTTCTACGCAGTTTGACACACATGCAAACCAGGTTGTTTTTTCGTGCAAAGATACCGGGCCCGGTATTCCCGTGTCGATCCGGAAGGACATTTTCAAACCTTTTTTCACCACCAAAGCGGTGGGGGACGGCACCGGCCTCGGTCTGTATATCTGCCACGAAATTGTCCGAAAACATGGCGGCACTTTAAGACTTGAAGACCCTGACGGTCCGGGGGCATTGTTTGAGGTTCGATTGCCTGCAGCGGGTTAGTGTCCATCCACAAACGGCATCTTTCGGCCCTGGGCGGCGTTTTCGCTCTTTTGAAATCCTCAAAATAGCACGCTATTCACCCCAAGGGCATTTCCTGCGGGCACCTCCGGTTTCAAAATCGCTCAGACCTTGCCCCGAAACAAAATCTACCATTTGTGGATGGACACGAGTTAGAACCGGTTTGAAGTTCCTTAGCATGGGTTGTTGAACCTTGACAATTTTGTGAATATGATGGAAAAGATCATTGTCGATCCATATTTTTAAAAAAAATATAACACAAATTCTATGCTCAAGGATCTAAAGGAGTGTTAATATGCCGATATATGAATTCAAGTGCTTAAAATGTGAGGAATTTATCGAGATGCTCGTCATGAATAAGGATGAAGAAATTGAACTCAAATGCCCAAAATGTGCCGGCGAGAATCTCGAACGGGTTTTGAGCTCCACCAACTACAGCATGGGCATTGGTTCCGGGACCGGCCAGGGGGTTAAATCCCAGTCCAGAACCTGTGGAAGCGGTTCGTGCACGTCTTACGAAATACCCGGTCACACACGATAAGTGTTTTGCCCAAGATAATTTTATGCTTGTACACGATGATATATTTTTCTGGCATGGTTGGGGCGGAAAGCTAAAACTCGGTAGCGGGAAATGCAGGCTGCGCATCTATGATCTTAAAAAGGGAGATAAAAAGGGCCTGATGCATTTAAGGCCTATTATTGTCGTGGTGTCCGACGTTGAAGACAGTAAAATGTCGGTAAGAAGCTGCAGCAGTCACATCGCCACCCTGGTTTCAAAGGAGTTCAATATCGATCCCCATCGAATGTTTTGGGTAGAGTATTATCCGAAACAGCAATATGGGGTCGATCCGTTACATGATATCCCCGAAAAATTTGATGCCGTTGAATTCGAATGGCATGGGGACAAGGCGATTCAACCCAAATGGCGTGAATTAAAAGCACCGCTGCTGGATGAAGTCGAAAAATTGATTTTTGCCTAAAACCGGGTGCTTTGCCCCCGGTGGCAAATGCAACGATCAAAGCACTAACGTGCTTTTGCCTTTTCGGCCTGTGGCCGAAAATTCAAGCCACCCGTTTTCCGGGTGGTCGTTGACGCGCGATGGATAAAAACACGACGTGCCAATGTTGATAAATTTGTAAAAAGTGAAACGTGAAATGTAAAACGATTACATTTAGTAAATTAAGAGGCAATATTACACAACATATAGACTTTTCACGTTTAACCTTTTTCTTTTCACGGAACTATCAATGTTGATGTAAATTAAGGCCAATCTCCTTCGGAGACAATCAAAGCCGGGCACTTTTAGCCCGGATCTATATTTTTTAAGCGCTTGTTGTTCCATATTCGCCATTCATATTGCTCAGCAGCATATTTGCGGCGCGGATGAAATTTTGGCATTCCCCTTTTAAATTCAAGCTTATCCGGGTTAGGGTAAAGGCAAACCAAAAAAGAGGTAACGATGGCTTTCAGCTTGGCGCTCATCATCATTTTGGGGTTAGTCGCTGATTATCTGTTTAAACGCCTGCAATTGCCCGGTCTGATCGGCATGCTTATCGTCGGGGTTCTGGTCGGTCCTTATGTATTGAATTTTATGTCTCCTGAAATGATGGGAGTTTCAGGAGATTTCAGAAAAATAGCCCTGATCGTGATTCTGCTTCGGGCCGGATTTGAACTCCGCCGGGATGCCTTGAGACTGGTCGGACGCGCTGCGGTTATCATGAGCGCCGTGCCGGCTGTTTTTGAAATCGGCGGGATTATGCTTGTGGCGCCCAGGCTTCTAAATATAACCTATCTCGAGGCCGCCATTCTGGGGGCCATCTTGGGTGCGGTCTCTCCGGCAGTTGTCGTTCCCCTGATGATCGACTTTATGGATCGAGGGCGGGGGGCTAAAAAGGGAATCCCCACCCTGATCCTGGGTGCTTCTTCGTTGGATGATGTTTTTGTTATCGTTCTGTTTACCGTATTTTTAGGCATGTACGGTGGAGATCAGAGCAATATTTTTATTCAGCTGGCTGAAATTCCGATTTCCATCACACTGGGGATTATCGTAGGAATCATTCCCGGATATTTTTTGTACCGTCTTTTTACAAAATATGACTGGCGTCCTCCTAAACGGACGATGATGGTCATGGGGGTGGCCATAGTTCTTACCTGGATGGAATCGGTTTGCGAAGCGTATGTGCCTGTGGCAAGCCTTCTGGGCGTTATGGCCATCGGGTTTGTCATTTTGGAAAAATCAGAGCCCGTCGCACATATTATTTCTCAGAAACTAAAGAAACTATGGATATTTGCAGAGCTTTTGCTGTTTGTTCTGGTGGGGGCCCAGGTGAACATTCATGTGGCCTGGAAAGCAGGATTGGCCGGAACCCTGGTTATTTTCATCGGTCTTATCTTTAGAAGTGTCGGTACGTATGTGTCACTCATTGGGACGCCTTTTGATTGGAAAGAAAGGCTTTTTTGCGTGGTGGCGTACATTCCCAAGGCCACTGTCCAGGCTGCCATTGGGGCGGTTCCCCTTGCGGCCGGCGTCGCTTCGGGAGAGGTAATTCTGGCTGTCGCGGTTTTGTCCATTCTCCTAACGGCGCCCATTGGGGCCATCGGCATTATGATTTTTGGTGAAAAAGTTCTAGATTACGGTGAACTTTCCATGTACCGGTTTAAAGAGTTACGGGAGAAGCTGGCGCTTCCCCATGTGGGTGAAAGGGTCAGAAGCAAAGTCTCCGGATCTGTTTGGAAGGTGATCGAGCAAAAAGAAGTGTGGCTGAAGGACCCCGCGAGATCAGGCAGTTCCGAAGGTGCTTTGGGTTTACTTCCGGCCATTTATTTGCGGTACTGGAGAGAAGGCAAAAATACGGGAGTGGGCCAAGGTAAAACGCTATCGTATCATTACACCCAGAAAGACGGGTCATTTCAGGATCATTGGGAAATTCTCTATGACTGGTAGTATTGATATTCCAATCTAAAACCCTAACCCGGACAAGCCGGAACCAAATAGGTTTTTATCAGTTAGAATATCGAATATCGAACAAGGAATATCGAATTATGAAGTTTATGTTTTTTTTCTTCGAAAAAAGTTGAGCGACCGCTCAGATCGTCGCAACGCTTTAATACGTATGCCTTTACAAAGGTCGCAAAATATTTTTTGCCAGTAAAAACACAAAATTTACAACTAAGAAACTAATTGATCGTAAACAAACTGGGAGGATATTATGGCGTGCAAAGTGATTCAAACAGATCGAGCGCCGGCGGCCATCGGGCCGTATTCTCAGGGGATCGCTGTGGCGCCCTGGCTTTTTGTAAGCGGGCAGCTTGGCATACAACCTGAGACCGGAGAACTGATCGGTCCTGATTTTGTTCCCCAGGCCAGACAGGCACTGGAGAACCTCCGCCAGGTGGTACTGGCCGCAGGATACGATCTCAACCATGTCGTTGCCGTCGATGTTTTTGTTATTGATTTGAACAATTTTGCTGATTTCAACGAAATATACACCGAATATTTTTCAACGCATCGCCCGGCCAGGGCCGTCGTGGAGGTCAGTGCGCTGCCCAAAGGCGCCTGCATAGAAATCAAGTGCATTGCATGCTACAGGCCGGGAACCTCGAGCACTTGAGTTTCATGTCCGGTCTTACCCAGAAATCGTTTGATATTATCCCGTGAAATGACCAGGGTGCTTGTGTTTACGAGGGGATGGAACTGAAAAGCGTCGGACTCCCATAAAGCGGTGTCTATAATTATCTCCACCGCTTTATCCATATCGTTTGCAGCCGCAAAAATGGAGACAGATCCGGGGCCCACACCCAGATATTTTTTCAAGCGTTCCGGAGACCCAAACCGCAATTTGCTGCTGTTAAGAATTACCGGCAGCGCTTTTAAATTGACCCGTTTTTCACCTCTGACAATAATCAGAAAGTGTCTTAATCCTTTCGTGTCGCGTAAAAAAAGACTTTTTGTCTTTGCCGCCGGTAGTGGCGGAACCAGTCGATGGACGTCCTCAACCGTAAAAACCGGGGGATGATCATGACGTTCGTATTCTATCCGGTGGTCGGCTAAAAATTTATAAATGTCGGTCATATCACTTTGCCTCCTGTTGATTTAATTCCTTGGTTCCAAAATATTAGTTTGATATTCTTATTGAATTTTAAACATTCATCATGGCATGATGCGCGGACTTCCCATAAATTTGATCCGATATAAGGAAGCGTTATTTAAAAAGCCCTATAGCACAAAACGCCGGCCAATTCATCCAAAAAAATGGGAGATGAACCTCTATGAACGTACAACACCTCCCGATATCTGCCGGTGGGTACGGTGGCCATTCGTGTTCATCCGGACGACAGTCTGTCTGATGTCCCGGCAAGAATCGCTGCGGTAAAGATATCAGGGTGTGAACTTTGGATCAGTCTTCCCCCGGGCTTGAACAACTCGGTTACAGCGTTTCTTTACGGTGAACAGGGCAAACGGGTTACCTGGTATCCGGTCGAATTGACTTTCAATCGGCGAGGAGATGTTTGAAGTAGCGCCGGGAGACAGTTGGTGCATACCCGGTAATGTTGAGCATGGTGCGGAAATTCTGATGGATTCGGTCGCCGTAGAAGTCTTTTCACCTGTGCGAGAGGAATATTTGCCAGAGAATCTGGTTTAAAACGGAATTTTTCTGGAACCTTGCCCGATACGGAAAAAACAGACCCAGCGGTTGCATCGTTAAAGGCCGCAGGGTGTATATTCACGTGATGCAGGGGGTTGAAGGGTCCTGTTGCGTCATATGAAACATATTGAAATTATAAAAATTGAAGATTACATTTTGATGGAATAGAATAACGTATTATAAAATAAAAAGACCGAAAACCGATTCGTATTTCTGTTTCCCGTTTCCTTGAAGAAATCAGAAAATTTCTTTCAACCCTAGAGACCTAATATGCCCATTGAATTCAAAGAAAATGAATGTGGACTCATTCGGTTGAATAAAAATTTCAAGACCAAAGACACCCGTAACTCTCAGCCTTTCCGTTCGTAAACCCCGTATTTTATTTGATATCTGAAAGTTATTCATTCGAAGAATTCTTTTTAATTTTCCTTGACATTTTTCAATGCCGTTGATAATGAATGAGTATTCATTCATAAATAATGTTCATTTTTCCCATGAAACATTCGGGTTGAGGAGGTCCGTTATTCGTACCAAAGAAAAAATAAATGACAAATATGATCGCATCCTTGAAGCAGCGGTCAAAGTATTTGCGGAGCAAGGCTTTTTCCAGTCAACAGTTTCGCAGATCGCCAGGGAAGCAGGGGTCGCTGACGGTACTATCTATCTTTATTTCAAAAACAAAGATGATATCCTGGTTCAGTTTTTCAGCTATAAAACCAGACAGGTTTTTGCTCGCTTCAGAGCGGAAGTTGACGGCGCCGACAATGCCGTTGATAAACTTCGCAATCTTGTTCGTCGACATCTCGAGGAATTTCAGAATGACAGGAATATGGCAATGGTCTATCGGGCTGAAACCCATCAGAACAGCCGCCTGGTCGAAGCGCAGATAAAAGAGATGTCCAAGATGTATCTTGATATAGTTTCAGAAATTGTCGAACAGGGCCAGAAAGAAGGGGTAATCCGGAGAGATTTATACCTGAGCCTTGTTAAGCGTTTTATTCTGGGTGCCGTTGATGAGGTCATTAATACCTGGATCCATTCGGATGGAAAATACGACCTTGTTACCATGGCAGATCCACTTGTAGATCTTTTTATAAGGGGAATCGGCGTATAAAGATGCCGGCGGTGTTTTACAGCGTTATTTCCCTTGAGCAGATCGAGTTGACATAAAAAACAAAAAGGAGGGATTGGAAAATGGCACAATATATTGCAGATAGAAGGGACGTAGATTTTGTCCTTCACGAGCAGTTGCAGGTTGAAAATCTGAGTCAACATGAAACGTTTGCTGAGTTTAATAAAAAAACGGTGGATATGATTGTATCCGAAGCTCGCAACCTTGCGATTAAAGAGATTCTTCCCACCCAAATATTGGGTGACCGGGAAGGATGTAAGTTTGACAACGGGAAGGTGACGGTCCCGGAGTCTTTTCACAGGGCTTATGAACTCTTAAAGGAAGGTGAATGGGGGGCCATGACTGAAGACCCCGAGTGGGGGGGGCAGGGAATGCCGACGACCGTTGCGTTGGCGGTCAGTGATTATCTCGTGGGTGCGAACTATGCGTTTATGATATATCAGGGGCTGACCCACGGTGCAGGAAAACTTGTTGAAGCCTTTGGGACCGACAAACAGAAACAGCTCTTTCTTGAAAAGATGTACACCGGTGAATGGACAGGTACGATGCTGCTTACGGAACCTGAAGCAGGATCGGATGTGGGGGCCCTCACAACTTCTGCGGTCAAGAATGATGACGGGACATATTCCATTACCGGGAACAAGATCTTCATCTCCGGAGGGGACCACGATCTGTCCGAAAATATCGTTCATCCTGTTTTGGCCCGTATCGAAGGCGCCCCTGAAGGGAGCAAGGGTATTTCACTCTTCCTTGTCCCCAAATTTTGGGTAAACGATGACGGGAGTCTGGGTGAGTTCAATGACGTGGTCTGTACCGGCATCGAAGAGAAAATGGGGATCCATGGCAATGCAACCTGCTCCCTGACGCTTGGCGGCAAGGGCAAATGCAGGGGAACTCTGCTGGGAGATGAGAACAAAGGCATGCGGGCCATGTTTTTGATGATGAATGAAGCGCGTCTGCTTGTAGGCCTTCAGGGTTTCGGCTGTGCGTCGTCAGCTTACATGTATGCCGTTAATTACGCCCGGGAGCGGATACAGGGTAAAAATCTCCTGCAGATACTCGATAAGAATGCGCCATCGGTTCCGATCATACAGCATCCGGATATACGGCGCCAGTTGATGACCATGAAGGTGTATGTTGAAGGGATACGAAGTCTTCTCTATTATATCGGAATGTGTGAAGATCGGATAAAAATTACGGAAGACATGGAAGAAAAAACCAAATATCAAGGCATCGTCGATGTCCTCATACCGATTGCCAAAGGTTATGTCACCGACCGGTGCTTCGAGGTTTGCAGCCACGGTATCCAGATCTACGGCGGCTACGGGTATATTCAGGATTATCCCATGGAACAACTCCTCCGGGATTGTCGGATAACGATGATCTATGAAGGTACAAATGGGATTCAGGCCATGGATCTTCTGGGAAGAAAGCTGGGATTGAATAAAGGAAAACCGGTCATGGATCTTTTGGGTGAGATTCAAAAAACCATTGCAAAGGCGAAAGAGACCGCTGGACTGGAAGACTTTGCAGCCAGGTTGGAAGGAGCGGTCAATAAATTGGGTGAGGTTGCACTGCATATGGGAACAACGGCCATGTCGCCCAAAGTGATGAATGCTTTCGCCTTTGCATATCCTTTCATGGAAGTATGCGGTGATGTGATCATGTCGTGGATGCTCCTGTGGCGGGCAACGATTGCTGCCGTAAAACTGGATAACGGCGCCAAGAGAAAGGATATCCCCTTCTACGATGGCCAGATTAAAAGTGCCGAATTTTTCCTCTGCACGATCCTTCCGATTACTTTTGGCAAAATGAAAGCCATTCTGGCGACCAACGGCGCTGCTGTGGAGATGGATGAAAAATCATTTGGCGGATAAATTTGTCTGCATATAAAAAATTGTACCCTTTGATACTCCGCGGCTTTCGGCGGGGAGCTTCATTTCAAATGGGTATCGTTCATGGGGCCTTCGGTTTAAACGTCTCTTTGGTAAGCATCGTACACACAAGGGATACAATGGAAGCGCCGAGGAGAATAAGAATGAGCATCGAGTAGGCTTCAAGGGTATATTCCCCGGTGCTGGACTTGGGATAAGCATCTAAAACCCGGCCTAAAAGCGGCATAAAGACGGCACCCCCCAGGAAAGGGAAGAGATTGACCAAGCCGGTTGAGGTCCCGGCAATTTCCGTGGGAAAAAGCTCTTTGATAATGGTAAATCCCAATACCACAACCGATGAAGCACATATGGAAAAAACAAAAAATAGAATATACAGAGCGATACGTGGAAGGCCGATGGGGTAAATGCTCAGAAATGCGAGCTCGATGACCAGCACGATGTTGCATAAAATAAAAGGTTTTTTTCGACTTTTCATTAATTTGTCCGATAAAAATCCAAGGGGGGGACTTCCGATGATCATGCCCCATGCAATCATACTGAGAACCGTGCCGGCTTCCGCCCGGGTCATGCCGTAAACATGCATCAGGTAAGGTCCGCCCCACAGCGCGCCAAAACCGAAAAATATCCCGCAATCGAAAAAGAACCAAATCGCAACCGGCCAGAAGTATTTTTCAGAAACGACTCGCCGAGCCCCTTCCAGCAGGGGTATCTGCTTAAACGTCCGGGAGGTTTTTCCATTTTCTTCGTCGAATAATTCATCGATGGAAGGCCAGCCTTTATCTTCAGGCCGATCCCTTACAATCAACCATACCAGCACGACGATGATGAACGTGCAGCCGCCAATCACCTCAAAAGAGAAGCGCCATCCGAAAACCAGCGTCATCAAAGCAAGCAGCCATGTGGCTGCAAAAACCCCCATTCCGCCGATTGCATTTAGAATGCCTGTCATGAAAGCAAATTCGTGAGGGCGAAACCATTGGGATAAGATTTTCATGGTGGGGATGAAAACCATGGAAACACCGAGGCCCACCATCACCCTTCCCACAAAGGCAATTTTTATGGTCGGCGCAAGCCCGAAGACAATACTGCCTGCGGAAGCGATAATTAAAAAAAACGTCACAGATTTTCTGGGGCCCAATGAATCTGAAAGGAGTCCTGCAGGAAATTGCATGAGGGCATAGCAGTAAAAGTATGTCGATCCCAGCAGTCCCATTACACTGGCGGTTGTCTGGTAGTCTTTTATCAGATCGTCCGCCACGACGGACAGCGAGAGGCGGTGGAAATAAACAAAAAAATAGGCCAGGGCAAGTACTAAAAAAACCAGCCACCTAAAGCGCATTATCTTTCCGGTGATGTCTTCGGTCATCCCTTATCCACTTTTATTTTCGTTTCGCCATCTCCTCTGTCCTCAGGTCCTTTTTTAAAATTTTGCCGACATTTGTCTTTGGAAGTTCGGTCCTGAATTCAATTTCGGTCGGAAGCTTGTATCTGGCCAGCTTTTCCGAGCAATATTCAATAAGCGATTCCTGAGTGGCAGTTTTTCCTTTTTTGAGGACAACAAACACTTTGATGGATTCACCCCGGGTCGGGTGTGGAATTCCGATAACGGCGGCTTCTTTAACCTTGGGGTTTTCATATAGCACTTCTTCGATATCGCGGGGATAGACGTTGTAGCCGCCGGAAATAACCATATCCTTCTTGCGGTCAACAATATAAAAGTACCCCTCTTCATCCATTTTGCCGATATCTCCGGTGTAGAGCCAGCCGTCCTTAAGGGTGTCGGCGGTCTCATCTGTCTTGTTCCAGTAGCCTTTCATGACCTGGGGGCCTTTAACAAGGAGTTCACCGGATTCCCCGACGGGAACCTCTGTCTCTCCGTCATTGAGGTCTACGATTCGGCAGTCGGTATCAGAAATGGGGATCCCGATACTTCCAACTTTCCGCTTTCCACCGGCATACGGGTTTATATGTGTGACCGGCGATGATTCCGTCAAACCGAATCCTTCAACGATTACAGCGCCTGTTTTTCTTTCAAAATCTCTGATAACTTCCACAGGCAGCGGCGCACTTCCTGAGAAGCATCCGTTTATGGATGTCAGATCGATTTTGTCAATGTTTGGATGATTGAGTATCCCAATGTACATGGTGGGGACCAATGGGGCAAATGTCGGTTTGAATTTCCGAATGGCCTCGAGCAAAGGCTCCGGCTGGGGCTTCGGGACGAGGATATCACCCCATCCCAAATAAATGGACAGATTCATTGCGGTGGTGAGACCAAATACGTGGAAAAAGGGCAGCGCTCCCAGCATGATTTCGTTGCTGTTGAATGTGGGGAACCATGCGCCGATCTGCTGAACCTGTTTGCTCAGGTTGCAGTGGGTAAGCATAACACCTTTGGAAACACCGGTGGTACCCCCGGTGTACTGATACATGGCAACATCATCAAACGACAGTTCAACATCGGGGGGATTGGGAGAGCTTTTTTCCAGAACCGTCTTCCATTTAAAGACATTTCCGGCGGATTTCACATCGGCGGCAAGATTTTTCTTTTTGGCCACCAGGGGAAACAAAAGGTTCTTCGGAAAAGGAAGGTAATCGCCAATGGACGTATAAATGATCTGTTTTATGTTTGTCTTCGACCTTAGATCGATCATCCGATTACCTAAAAGATCTATGGTAACGAGTACTTTTGCGCCTGAATCGTTGAATTGATGTTCAAGCTCTCGATCTGAATACAAAGGATTGTTCATCACCGCTATTCCGCCGATTCTTAATATTGCATAATAGGCCGCAACACACGGTATGAGGTTCGGCAGGAGGATGGCGACGCTGTCTCCTTTGTTGATGCCAAAACCGTGAAGACAGGATGCAAAACGGTTCACCATTTCATTGAGTTCACGATAGGTAATTTTATATCCTTGAAACAGCAGTGCCATTTTATCCGGGAATTTGCCGGCGGTTCTTTCAAGAATTTCCGGAAGGCATATTTCTTCGTATTCGATTTTTTCAGGTACACCCTTTTCATAACTGGTCAACCAGGGCTTATCTTCATATTTTATTTCTGCTGCCATGTCCCACCCCCCATTTTTGGTCGGTTACGGTGATTTTGCGGAAACTTTTATATAAACCTGAGATCAATAGTATTTTTTTGTTTATATCTGTTAGGATGAAAATGGAGATTTGTCAAGAAAGCTTGTAATTTATGCTGGTTCAGGATACTTAAATCCATCTTGGCATGTATTGAAAACGACAAACTGAACGTTTTTCTTGACATTCGAGAAATTCGTCTGTTAACAATGAATGAGCGCTCATTCATTGTTGGGCGATGATTTTATGCGCATTGGGTCAAAATTTTTAAAATAATCTCGAAATAAATTTATCCGGATTAGGGAGTAAAAAATAAAAAATGGAAGCAGCGTTGATTTCTCCGGCCAAGGCCGCCGTTCTTGGGATTCCCACCGTGATCTTTTCATTGCTCATACCGCTGGTTGGTATCGGGATATTTACGTACATCATTGCACTTCGGCTGAAACCACTGGTTAAAGCTTCTCCAGACCCAAGGTTGGATCGCTTGCCGGATCGATTTTTAAAGATGTTAAAGTTTGCCGTCGGGCAGTACCGTCATCCCAGATATAAGGATGCCGGAATTATCCATATTCTTTTGTTCGCCGGTTTCATGGTTCTTTCCCTGCGCTCGACAACGCTCGTTTTGTTGGGAATTTCAGATGGCTATCTATTGCCAGGCATGGACGGCACCCTAGGGCATATTTACGCGATTCTCAAAGATTTTGCCGGAACCCTTGTTCTGGCCGCTTGTCTGGCCGCAATGTATCGACGGATAATCATCAAACCCGAACGATACGCGGTGCCGGCCAAATACGGCAAGGAACATACCTGGGAAGCTTTGCTGGTGCTGATGCTGATTATGGGACTGGTGACGTGTGATATGGTTTTTGAAGGGAGTTTGGCTGCAGCTCAGATCCAGAGTGGATTGAAGCCGGAGATTATGGCCCCGATGACCGGAACATGGCTTGCCGCCCATACGCTAAGATTCGCACCGGTGGATCTGCTGCAGAATTTACATCTGGGAGCGTATTTTTCACATGAGCTGATCTTCTTCTTTTTCCTCTGTTTTTTGCCGTTGGGGAAACATTTTCATGTGATTACGTCCTTGCCGAATGTGTTTTTAATGAAACTCGACAAAGGTACGATAAAACCGGTTCAATGGGGTGTTGAAGATGACCGGCTTGACGAACTCGAGTCGTTTGGGGTCAAAAAGTTCGAGGATTTTACCTGGAAACACATGCTCGATTTTTACTCGTGTGCAGATTGCGGGCGATGCTCCGATAACTGTCCGGCCAATGCTGTGGGCCGACCCCTTTCACCCAGGTTTATATCCATAAAATGCCGTGACTATTCGTTCATGTCAAATCCCCTCAAGGGTAAACCGGTCGACGGCCGACCGTTTATCGGCAATGTGCTCGAAGAAGATGAGGTCTGGTCGTGCACAACCTGCGGTGCCTGCGAAGAAGAGTGTCCGCTGTTTATCGAGTATATCGACAAGATTGTCGATGTAAGAAGGGGATTGGTGGATGATGGCGTGGTGCCGCAATCCCTTCAAAAGCCGCTGAATGCCCTGGAAAAACGCGGCAACCCTTACGGCAAGATGGAGAAAAAGCGTGCAGACTGGACCCAAGATCTGCCTGAAGAGGTTACTGTCAAGATACTCAAGAAAAAAGAGACCGCAGACACCCTCTATTTTGTTGACAGCATTACATCCTACGATGACCGGATACAGGAAATCGGCAGGGCCACCGCGCGCGTCCTCACGGCAGCGGGGATCGATTTCGGAATTCTGGGACCGGCGGAAAGGGACAGCGGCCACGAGGTGAGACGATTCGGGGAGGAGATGCTTTTTCAAGAATTAAGAGACCGAAACACGGATGCCATCGTCAATACAGGGGTCGACCATATTGTCACTGCGGATCCCCATGCCTTCAATGCGTTGAAACATGACTACAAAGATGTCCCGCCGGTGTCGCATATCAGCCAGACCCTGACGCAGTGCATCAAGTCGGGAAAGCTCCGTTTAAAACCGGTTGAGGACCCGAACAAAATTTATACGTATCACGATCCGTGTTATCTCGGCCGGCATAATAACATCTACGACGATCCGCGGGCGGTTATCGATGCGATTCCAGGGATCCATCGGGTGGAGATGGCCGCAAATTGCCGGGACCGATCCTTTTGCTGCGGGGGTGGCGGACTGATGCTGTTTTATGAGCCCATAGAGGAAAAAAGGATGGGGCAGGTAAGGGTTGAGATGGCCAAGGCCGCCGGTGCAGACGTGATTGTCACGGCCTGCCCCTTCTGTATGGTCAATATTGAAGATGCCATCAAGACCAGCGGTTTGGAAGGCGAGATGGACGCCATCGACCTGGTGGAGCTGATTGATCGGCACATGATAACTGAACCGTGATGGATGACACCTGAAGTAACGTGTCTTAATTGCTTGTCAAATAATAAATAACGATTCATAAAGCTAAAATGATAACGAACAACTAAAATTTTTGGAGGTAAGACATGGAAATTTTGGTCTGTATTAAGAGGGCCCCGGACACCTCGGAAAATGAGATCGAGGTCAACAGAGACGGTACGGACATCGAGCGGGATGATCTGGTATACTCTGTAAACGAATGGGACAATTATGCGGTTGAAGAAGCCATTCAGATTCGAGACAAGATGGGTGGCTCGGTTACCGTTGTTACCGTCGGGGATGAGAACGATGAAGAAGTCATTCGGAGAGAAATGGCCATGGGGGCCAATCACGGCATACTCCTTTCGGATGAAACGTTTAAAGGATCCGATGGCAGAGGAATTTCAGCGATTTTAAAAGCCGAGGTGGAGAAGAAAAATTATGACCTGATTCTGACCGGCGCCCAGGCCGATGACGGGGCAGGTCAGGTTGGCGGGATGCTGGCGGCGATGCTCGACTGGCCCTATGCGTCTCTGGTGAATTTTATAGAGGTTGTTGATGACAAAAAATTAAAAGTCGGCCGTGAAATTGCGGGCGGAAACCAGGAGATGCATGAAATCGATCTCCCCTGTGTTCTTTCCATTCAGACCGGCATCAATGAACCCCGATATGTCGGCATTCGTGGAATCAGGAAAGTGGCATCACTTGAAATTCCGGTTCACACCGCCGGCGATCTCGGGATTGCTCCCGAGTCTGTCGGAGAATCCGGCGCCAGGACAAAACGTCTCGATTATTTTGTCCCGGATCTGGGTGAAGGCGCAGAGATTCTGGAAGGGAGTACCGAAGAGATCATTGATAAACTGCTTGAACTCTTAAAAGCCAAAGGAGGGATCAAATAATGGCGCAACAGGTTTTCGCATATATTATACACAAAAATGGTGTTGCAGACGATACCGCCCTTGAAATGATTGCAGCAGCCCGGAAACTCGATCCTGATGCTTCAGTTGCGGCTGTTATTGCCGGTGCCGGTGCCGAGCTCGATGCGGTGTGCAGCGAGCTTGTGTCTTCCTTTAGCGAGGTTTGGAAGATCGACAACGAAGCGCTGGCGTATGTAAATGCAGAGGTGCTGAGGAGTTTGCTGGTCCGTATTCTGCCAACAGACGGCATCGTTCTGGTTCCCCATGAACATTTTGGTATGGATCTGGCACCGGGCCTCTCCATAAAGCTTGACGCAGCGTACCTTCCGGATGCCGTCGATTTTGAAGGCGTTGAAGACGGAAAACTCAAAGCTGTGCGTGAGGAATACAGCGGACAGGTCAGCACGCATGTACATTGCGATATTTCTCAAGGTGCGGTGATTACCGTGCGTCCGGGATCTTTTAAAGCCGATGAAAGTAAAAGCGCAGCGGGCAAGATTGTCGACAAAACCGCCGAAGCCATGGAAGGTGGCCTTCCGGGGGGTGCACGCCGTTTTCTGGAAATTGTGGAAGCCGAGGTCGGCGACGTCGATATCACCAAGTCGGATGTCCTGGTATCGGTGGGAAGGGGCATCGAAGATGAGGATAACCTGGAGATGATATTCGATCTGGCGAAAGCCATGGGCGCAGATGTTTCATGCTCCAGACCGATTGTGGATGCAAAATGGCTGGAAAAATCCCGCCAAGTCGGGACCTCAGGCCAGACGGTCAAGCCGAAGGTCTACATGGCCCTGGGTATCAGCGGAGCGTTTCAGCACGTGGGCGGCATCAAGGGCGCCCCGTTTATCATTGCGATAAACAAGAATCCCAAGGCGCCGATTTTCCAGGCTGCCGATGTCGGTATCGTAGACGACATCCTCGATTTTATTCCCGAGCTTACCGACAGGATCAATGAAATGAAAGGATAAAGCCGGCCGACCCATAAAATTCGCCATAGCCGTCTGCCGTTCGTTTCTGAGGCAGACGGCTATTTTATTTTTGTTCGGAAACTGTTCATCGCTGTTTATACCTGCAATAATTCCATAAATATCAGGTCTTCAAAATTACTATAATATCATTTTTTTCAATAAGAGCAGATTCATTTTCGGAGGTTTGCCCGTTTCATTTCTATGATATATGTACTATACATGAATTGATTTCAGGATGTGCTTCTGGTAAGCTATCTTCATATTTCTTGAATTGATGATTCTGGCACTAAGTCATTACTTCCCACCTTATTTTTCTAAAATTAGTGTTGTTCCAAAGTGTGAAAAAATTTTAAGATTATGAAATAACTTTCATAGGAATTGGTAAATATTATTCATAATATTGGGTAGTGTTAATATTGTTGGGCAAGATAACTATTTAGGATTATATTAGATATATTTACCTGAAAAATTTGGCATGGTTTCTGCTACATAATAAAGAAAAATCAAAACATGCGTTGAAATCAGAATTAACGCAATTAAGTGCCACTCAACTTCAACACCTAAATAAAAAACCACGTGATGGCTTA
>Ga0307376_10002204_pt1 | contig 19511 bp, 19 predicted proteins | sample TR2MG_FD_202536 | JGI IMG/M metagenome (GOLD analysis project Ga0307376, IMG submission 202536) | Soil microbial communities from Risofladan, Vaasa, Finland - TR-2 | ecosystem: Environmental > Terrestrial > Soil > Coastal area > Acid sulfate soil | place: Finland: Risofladan, Vaasa | collected...
TGAATATGTTCAGTATAACCATTTATAAAGTCAATATAAACACCCTTTGATTTAGCATTTGTGCGGATGTGATCTATTACTTTAAACTTTGTATCGCCCAGCAGAAATTGGACCCTATTCTTAGTGCCCCATACACAATGGAGCCAGTTTTTAACATATGGCATATTTTTAATAATGTTATGGGCTAAAGCCCGTTATGTTTTAGGTTCTCACACCACGGCTTAAAAGCCGTGGTTATGCAAAGCTATGATCTATAAGTCTTAACATAGAATTAGTAATCAACCACTTAAAAAGAAGCCCGGAAGATAATACTACGTTATTGCTCCAAATATTCCTTGTCTTAATAACAGTATTCTTAATAGAGGAAGTCTTGATTTTAAAGCTATTCCCTAACTCCAGGCATAAGATCCTAACACTAAGACATCGGTGATGTTCCATAAAACCCTGGTTGTATCAACAGTATAGTTTTAAGCTAAAACCCTGGTTTCTAAGTTGTTCCCTAACCCAGGACTTAAGACCCAGATTATTCGATGTATCTCCTTCTAACCCCGGACTTAAGTCCGGGGTTAGTAATCAGTCATTCTCTCAGGGCTTTAGCCCACAACTTTACAAACAGATAATCTTTTTCAATATTATTAATACAAAGCAACTCTACTTATAACAGTCCGAAAAAATTCCGTTTTAATGAGCTTATATTATCATTGAGATAATACCAAACAATATATACTATTTACAACTATGTGGGTCACAATACAGACATAGATACCATATTTATACCTAACCCTTAAATAGCCAAAGAAACAACCCATAAATATTTGATTAGCTACGAAAAGAGGGAATAAATAGAAATACTTGAAATCTAGCTTATAATTAGTTAAATGAAAAAATCCAAACACAAAAGCCTGAGAATAAAAAAGATAAAAAAAATATTTGATAAAAAATCTATCTATCCTTTTTAGACCACTTGAGTCATTTTTAATTCTTAAATGAAGAAATCCAAATAATACAATTGACAAAGAAAGAGAGAGATAAATGTTAAACTTGTATAAAATTAAAAATAATATTATACTTAATGTAGCTGCTAAATTAACTTTAGAAATCCTTAGTGGAAGTCTGAATATTAATTCTTCAACTATTGGCAAAAATAACGCAATCTTAAAAATATTAAATAAACTAAAATTTATATCCTCTGGAGGAGGCCATAAATTAAAATATTTCAAAGGGATTGACAAGCCCAATCCTGTAATAAAGGCGATTGTTAGAAGAATAAAAAATGATTTCCATACTAATTTTAAGAAAGAAAAAATTGAGTTGATCTCAAATTGCCTTCCTAAACCAGGATTTTTTAGAAATAAAATAAAGTCTCTAAAATCAATCATTCACAAATGAAAATCGGATAACAACAAAATATATAATACTAATGTAAAGAAATGCAATGAATTCATTGCATTTCTTTACCAAAAGATTACACTAAATAACGTATAATTCCTCCTACAAAAAGGAATTGTCTTATAGCACTACCAAAAGCATAGCCAATTTCATATGCTACATTTATTCCTCCTGAAATTTCTTTCATTTCACTAACTTCCAATTCTTCTAAGTATTTCATAATTATTAGTATTTAATTGCGATTATCTGTTAAACCCGCTCCAAATCCAGCAAGAAAGCTAACTATTGTTCCCGCTAATGCTCCTACAGTAAAACCTATGTAATAACTAACAGTTTTACCCCCATCAATAACGATCATTTCGTTGATTGAGAGTTCAATTACTCCAAATTTTTCCATAATATAAAAAGTTTAATTTTTAATACTAGTTTGGCGTAGTATGTTCATAACCTTCCCTCAAACCATTCAAAAAGCCAAGATAACCCTCGATGGTCGGAATAAACATTCTTATTACGAGCATTCTAATACAGCCACCATTGAGTTCTTTTAGCTCATTTTCACATAAATCAATTAAACCATAATTTTTCCCCATAATTATCTTTTTTGATTCATTCATTATATTTCCCCATTTCTTTTACATGCCCGGGTTTTTAGCATGGTAACATTACCTTACTAAGTTCGTAGGGTAGCGTACGGAAAAAAAGGATTTTGGAAAAAATATTTACTCCACCGAAATTATTTTTTGCTTCACTCTGTGTTAGTGGCCGTAAAGAGCAGGTTACTTCTATGTCATAAGGCTGCTTGTAGAAAAAGGTCCTTGCTGATTTAGAATAAACAATAGGTGCACCACGCGACCTTAACTCATCAATGAGCTCATAAAGAGTTGTGCGACTTACTCCTAACTGTCTGGCACACTCTTCAGGCGTGCCTGTTATCTGTCTTGAAACAAGTTTATGCATCATACTTATACGTTCGAGATATTCAAATACTTTCATAATATCAGGGGATTTATGTTTTTAATGTATCCTTCGTTTCTATTGTTTGGTGCATCCACATCTTTCGGAAATGACCATCAATAACCGACAATTCCGAAAAGGTTCCGTCCTGAACAACTTCACCTTTGTCAAGTACAACAACTCTCTGGGCCATGTTTATTGTTGATAGACGGTGGGCAATAACAATTACAGTTTTGGAATCATCCCTCAGTAATCTGATTGTGTTTTGCACATATAATTCTGCTAACGAATCAAGCGATGAGGTAGCCTCATCAAGAATCAGAATCTCCGGATTACGATAAAGGGCTCTGGCAAGTGCTATTCGTTGTTTCTGTCCTCCTGAAAGTGTAGCTCCATTCTCTCCAAGGAAGGTATTAAACCCATGAGGCAATTGTTCAATGAACTGTGTCATACCCAGATCATCGCACACCTTTATAACCCTCTCCATATCAGGATTAAAGTCCCCGACAGCAATGTTATCCACCACATTACCTGCAAAAAGATCTATATCTTGTGGAACAACAGATACAATCTGTCTAAGAGATCGGTTTGTAAAATGCTTCAGATCATAACGTCCGATACGTATATGCCCTGACTGGATCGGATAAAGATCCTGAAGTAATGAGACCAGGGTTGTCTTTCCCGAGCCACTCTCCCCGACAATTGCTGTTATCTCTCCCTTTTTTATTATAAGATTCAAGGAATCGAAAACATCAACTCTTGTACCATAACGAAACTTAACATTCTCGAAATGAATATCACTAACCATTTCCCTTTTCAATTCAATCTTATTGGATTCATCTTCAATCTCCAGGTCAAAAATCTCAAATAATCTGTCAGAGGCTATCTTTGCATCCTGCAAGGTGCGGTTAAACCCTATAATACTTGTTACCGGACCAGTGAAATACCCTACAACCGCATAAAACGAAAGCAACTCACCCGGTGTGATCTTAGATCCAATAGCAAATCCGGCACCAATCCATAAAACAAGAATGGTAAAAAGCTGTGATATAAGACTAGTAGAGCTTGACGAGAAGAGGCTATTTAATCCCGATTGATAAATTACTTCCAGCAGACTAACAAATCTTGTCTCCGTTTTAAGATTGGAAAAATCCTCCAAACCAAATCTTTTTATAGTCCCTGCTGAATTGAGAGACTCCACCAATTGTGCTTCCAGGTCGGCAGCCCGTTCCATTACCCTGCGCTGTACCTTCCTGTTCAACCTGTTTGATACCCAATAGATAATTCCATACAGTGGAACAACAAACAACATAATAAGTGCCAGTTTCCAGAAAAAAGTAAACATCAGAGCGAAAGAGACAATCAGAATGAAGATATTAAGAATAAAATTAATAGAGACATCATTTACAAATATCCTTATCTTCACTGCATCGCCAATTCGCGATATTATCTCACCGGTACGCATATTATCAAAAAAGGTCTGTGGCAGCTTAAGCAAATGCTGGTAATATCCCAGAATAAGTGTTGCATCAATCTTCTGACCTGTTTTAAGAATGAAAATGGTCTGAAAAAAGCTCAGCAATAGTCTCAGAATGATTATGATGAGCATCGCTGCTCCAAGCAGATTAAGGAGATTAAGATTACCGCCCGGCAATACATTGTCAACCAGCTTACCAACATATAGTGACATTGACAATCCCAACACTGAGAATACCAGTGCACCAACCAGTGATTGTAAGAGTATGCCTCGACTGGGCTTTATTAATCTCCAGAAGCGAACTGGTGTTGATGTCTTTTCATTCCTGACAGTAAATTTCTCCCCGGGAGCAATAAGAACAAGTACTCCTGTCCACTCCTTTTTAAACTCCTCATGCGATACCTTATGAATGGCTCCGTCAGCCGGGTCCATTATTTCGATATACTTATCTGTAGTTTTTATTAATCGAGTAGACTGCCCCGCCAGTTGAACTGACGGGGAGAGCCTCTCACACCACCGTACGTACGGTTCTCGTATACGGCGGTTCGTCAAGTATCGGCATTTCGCTCTTTTCACCGAAACACTTTCTGTCTTTATTTAAGATACGGCTAGACTGAGACAAGCCCAAGAGCTTCCTTATCGAATTAGGGACAAACTTGACGTTCAGCCCTTCACTACGCTGTGAGTCCTCCACGGTCTCTATTCGTGGCTCGTTACCAGTAGCTACTATGGCTTCTGCTGACTTCTCATCCTAACCAACCCGTGGTTGATGAGATCTCCCTCGGTAAGGTAAATGTCCTTCAGTCTAATCCTGCGGAATCTACACGGCTACCATTTTGGTATTCGTTGGGCTTTGCAGTGGTGTGCCTACTTACCCGAATAACCGTGCCTCATATCCCGTTTCTGTTCGTCAGTTCAGACTTTTGCCGGTTGGCTTACTTCAGTGCATGGGTCACCCCAAACCACCTTGCCACTTGCTAATGCTTCCAAGCGTTACCCCAGTGCATAAGAGACTTTCACTCTCTGGACTTTCTTTCAAATACATAAAAGAACTTTTTACTATATTTACCATTCAAGGCGCACACACGATGTAATGTTGAAGCACCTCTCGTACAATAACATGCGCTATGGCTGGTTTGGGGATCTTAAATAAGCTGTCCCACTCACCTCTCACGCCTTTTGCCAGAAACCCCATTTTCCCTGCTGCTTCAACAAGACCCAGAACATTGGTGCCCTTTTTATCTGTACCTGCCAGTTGTCTTATACGTGCTACGGGCAATGTCAGCTTATAATGTGCAGCAACAGATGCCAGGCAGGCAGCCCCACAATCTGTAATATCTCTCTGTTTTACCTTTATCGACATAATCTCTCTATTCCTTCGTGTAGGTATAAGGATTAAACCACTTATCTGCTTTATCGAATAATAAATTGAACAGGCTGCGTCGTATCACCACAATCCTTGTATTGAGACTCATTCCTTTCTTTATATATGCTTTATGGCCGTTTTTTAATGAAAGATAAGTTTTGGCAGGTTTGCATTTTACTCTGAAATATGCCTTAGATCCATTTTCTACAATCATGTCATCTGAGATATCAATTATATCTCCTTCCAGCATACCCCATTCATTGTAATTAAAAGCATCAACCTGAATCTTTACCTGCTGTCTGTCGTGGATCAATCCGATATCGGCAGGTCTAACAAAACATGTTGCCACCAGTGCCCCATCAGGTGAAATTTCAGCAATTTTTTGTCCCGGACTTACTATGCTTCCAATCTGGATATCTGAACTTTGAATTATCTCACCGCTTGTGGGTGCCAGTACGATCCTGTTTGTTAATCCCTCTATACATTGCTCCAGATCAGCAAGTAACTTAACTGATTCAATTCTTCTCAGAGCTAAATCACTCTGCCATAAAGATTTCTGATAAAGTAATACCTGATATAGATTTTGTTTCTCAGAATTAAGAACGAACAGACTGTTTTCAAAATCAATTGCAGCTATGATCTCCTGTTCAAAAAGAAGTTCATTTCGCTCATGCTCCGATTTCTTCTTCTGGAATTTTTGAAACTGTATCGCTTGCTTATTTCTAAGATTTGCATACTCTGTCCTGTACCTCTGCGTCAATAATCCGGTATTTACTGGTTCTTTTTCTTCTGATTCAATTATTGTCAATCTCTCCAGATCGCTGATAGATTCATTATTTTCGGCTATCCGTTGTATCAAAGCAGCCTGCTGAGCCCTGATTGTTTCGGAATCTATTACCAGCAGAGTATCACCTTTATTTATCTGCCTGCCATTCCTGATTGATGAATAGCTAACTTTTCCCTGGAATGCAGTATATATAAGCTGTTTTTCGATATCCGACTGAAAATAACCTCTTGCCTGCACTGATATATCAACATATATAAACGGAAGAACCCCCATTCCTGCTATCACCATCAGGATGATTATCCAATAGATAACTTTGCTTCTGGACGAGATTTTAATAAAATAACTTTCCAGACAGTGACCAGTCAATGAAAACGGGATCAGATCCATATTATTCCACTTAAAAATGCAGTAACTGGTTGAATTATTTCATAGCACGAAACCAGTTAATTGACTTATACTTTCAGATGCAGCTAATCAAATTTAAGAAATATTTTGGTTCGTAGTGTTGTGTAAAGACTCGCAATTCAATAAATGCGGTGTATTGAATTAGGGATTGCTTCGTCTGGCTACGCCATCCTCGCAATGACTGTTGTACTTTATTATAATCCGTAAACTCCTAAAACTAACCTGCCTTACTTATAGGGTCATTGCGAGGAGTCATGCAAAGCATGATGACGAAGCAATCCTTCACTCCCATGTGAACATACAATTTAATTGCATTGAACTTTATCCAAAAAGAAAAGCCCGTAAAACAGCGGGCGTCATCCAGTACGCGGCGTTAGGTGGATGACAGATGCGGGATATGTATTAGGGATAGAGAACCCTCTCATGAAAAGGCGCCGGAGCAGGAGTTATCTAAATGGGATGAAATACGTACCGGCGCAACATAGGCGGAGAGGGACGAAGAAACGAAGTTTTATTTTTTGAGGGATTTTATAAACTCCCCGGCTGACATGACGGAAATTTTACTCTCTTTAAAATCAAGCTGATTCCTGGTGACTATTAAATCCTGGTCATTTTCAATGGCAGTATAGTATTGAATCGCATCTTCAAAATCACGAAAATCTGAATTAAGAGCAAGGTCTGTTATCTTATCATCTAATGGAAGGACATTTACAAGAACCTTAAATTTTCTAAGGATCTGCCTGACTTCTGTTTCGGGATTTTGCCTTGATAAAATATAATGTGCATCGGCTATGCACAATGAAGAGATTGACAGCTTAACCTTTTTCTTATCAGCCATTGAGAATAATTGTGCTGCCTCAGTATAAAATGGCATTCTATAACCCAGGAGATCAAGAATGATATTTGTATCCAGAAATAATTTTTTCATTCATATTTCTTTATCAGGTAATCTGTGTAATCCTTTTTGTAATCGTAATCAACAGGAAGTGTCATTACTCCACTAAGACTCTTAACCAAAGGAGTAATTTCAATTCCCTCAGGTTCAGGTCCGGTTACAGAATTAAGATATGATTCAACCATTTTAGAAAGACTTGTCCTTCGATGCTGAGCATATCTCTTTGCCCGTGAAATAACATCAGAGTCAAGTTTTAATGTAAGTTTTGTGTCCATTGTTGTCATCTATTTGTCCGTATAAAGATACAAGATATATACGTATATTCCAAATTATTGAAGAATGACTTAGGGAGGAGGGACGGAGGGACGGAGGGACGGAGGGACGAAGGGACTTAGGGACGAAGGGAATTAGGGACGGAGGCGAGAGGATTGGATTTATTTTAGCAGTTTTTTGACTTCCTTTTCGAGAATTGGAAGATAACGAGTTACAATCAACCATATAACATCAGCAGAGACTGAGTCATAACCATGAATTATACGGTTTCTGGTATCAACAATTTTTCGCGAGTCAGAAACCAGGATATCGGGATCAACCTCTATGATCCTTTTCATAGCTTCGCCAATGATTTCAATATTTCTTTCAACTGCTTTACGTGTTTTTATATCTTTCTGAAAAAGAATATAGTTTCGTGGAGGTGGCAGAAACTCATGAATCTCTTTAACTGATAATTCAATATCCTTTAACCAGACCTTTATATCAGGATGCATAAAGAAGTGTTTTGGTATTGTCAATGTTTTCGCGGAGATAGGGATTTCTAATTGCTTTGCTTTCCAGTAAATCAATTTGCCGGTTTAACAACTCCTCCAGAGCAAATTTAAGATTGAAATAGTTATCAGCATAATCCAACGGGTCTATTGAATCAATATCAACAATAAAATCAATATCACTTTTATCGGTAAAATTATCTGTCAGAACCGAACCAAAAACGTAAAGATTCCTGACTTTGCTTTTCTGACAAAGGTTTCTGATTTCGTTTATATATCTCTCTAAATACATTTACAACTTATTTAAATACAAATATAATATTTCCCTGAATATATATTGCATATAACCGGAAGCAGGAAGACTAAGAGATTGAGGAGCATAGTCATTTCAAAAGCCATCAGCCTCTACTTAAACGGAAAGTGAATTAACTGCTTTTTAAAAAGGTGTCAACTGAATTAACTATTGATTGTTTAACTTCTTTCCAATCTGTACTTTTCAACATGTTTGGATGTGGGTCTGTATCTGCATCATCAAAGTATGTAAGGCTCTTCAATACTAAAAATGATGACCCGTCATTGTATTTTTCGTTGTAAAATGAAAGCAGTTCCTTAAGGCTGAATTCCTTAAGAAGAAAATATAAATCAACAAAATCTTTCCTGCTTCCTCTACCTGCTATTGCTCCCAGCTTCATTGCCGCTATATCCCGTTTCCCGGCTAAACGCAGTTGGTCCACTCCTATGGGAGTATCTAACCAGGGATAATGATAGTTCACGATATCCACTTTAATGTCATTAACAACATATATTTGAATGTTTGGCGTCTTTTTTATTAGCCTGGTTCTTCCAATTGAATTCAGTGATTGTGAAATTGAAATATCATCAGCATCAATCTTCCCAAATAAATCTAAATCAATCGACTTTCTATGTCCTATTTGCAAGGCCAGTGAGGTACCACCGACCAAATACAAATTATCAAAATAAGGGATCGCCAGCAACTCTTTTAAAAGTTCCAATGTGCTGTCGTCGATTGCTGTGTAGTGTAACATAAGAATTTTTCTTTGGGTCGTTTTGAGATTGCTGAAATAAATGACAGGGACTTACTATCCAAATATTTCATGTTTAAAACAGTGTCTGAAATTTCGTCAATGTCGATATGCTCTCTAAGTAGCATCCAGTCAGAAAGTAAACCATATTCCAAAATTCGTTTTATAATGAACTGTTTATCGTCATTAAAATTTAATATTTGAATATCAACATCCCAAAAAAGATGCGGAGACAATGCATTTATTTCAAATGTAGATGGTTTCATGAATCTCAATTTAAAGCGAAATTAGTCAATTTTATTTTAAAATTGTATCGCGTTAACTCCTCCCTTAATCCTTTGTCTCTAATCTGCCTTCAAGTACTTAGCATAATAATGATTAATATAACTCAAGCATTTTCTTCGTATAATCCACCATAAATAAAGGAATGTTTATCAATCCTTCATCACGTTTCAGGTTGCGAAGGGAAAAACGAATGCTGACCGCCGGATCATACTCCTTCCGATAAAAGGCAAGACTCTTACTTCTTATGTTTTCATCAGACTTCACTTCAACCGGAATAATACTGTTCTTATACTGAACGAGAAAATCAACCTCAGCTTTGTTGCCCGATCTCCAATAACGCGGTATCCCTTCAAACTGTGTCAGGAGACCTGACAAAATAAAATTCTCCGTCAATGAGCCTTTGAATTCGGTAAACAGACGGTTCCCTTCGGTAATTGCGACAGGATCAAGTAATGACAACCGACGAAGTAACCCTGTGTCGGGAAGATAAATCTTAAATGCCGTGAGATCGTCGTATGCCGATAATGGCATAAACGGTTTCGTGCAACAACTGATCCGTATTGCCAGTCCGGCATTTATGAGCCATAACAATGCATCTTCATATTCCCTTGCTCTCGCACCAGGTCTTATCGACTGATACAAAAACTTTTTGTTCTCCCTGGCAAGTTGTGAAGGTAATGAGGTCCAGATATAATTTATTTTCGGAATATCTTTGTTTTCAACATATTTTGAAAAGTCAAGAAGGTATGCATTCAGTATGCTTTGCAATACCTCCTGAGTGCCTGATATATCTCTGTTTTCAAGCAACGTCGTCACTGCCTCAGGCATCCCTCCGGAGATATAATACATTTTTAGTTTCTCACACAATTGATTAAAAAAAATATCAGGCAGAGGTTCCAACTTATCTACCTGCTCCAGGTAACTGAACAAATCGGGTGCTGCCTCTGCAATAAACTCTGAAAACGTGACAGGATAAACCTGAATAAAATCCACTTTCCCCACAGGAAATGAAGCGCCCCGGCTCAACGCTACACCCAGTAATGACCCGGCACAAGCTATAACATATTCGGGTAGCTCCTCACAAAAATATTTCAAGGCATTCAGAGCATCATTACATTCCTGTATCTCATCGAATATTATCAGGTTTTTTTTTGGCAATATGGCCTTTCCGTGGACCAGCGACAGATTATCCAGAATTCTTTTGGGATCTTTTGTTGTTCTGAAGAACTGTCCTATTTCTTTTTGCTTATCAAAATTAAAATAAGCAACATTTTCAAAATACCTGCTGCCAAAATACTTCAGGAGCCACGTCTTGCCGACCTGTCTGACTCCCTGCATAATCAACGGTTTGCGTGCGGGCTTATTCTTCCACTCAACTAATTGCTTTAATATATTTCTTTTTATCTTCAATAATTCACACTTTAAATATTATTTTCGTGAATTATATCACGTTTATAATATTAATTGATGGTAAAACTAATAAATATTTTGAAAACATTATCTTATTCCGGATTCAATTCCATTTAAAATACAAAATGCCGAAGACAGGGAACAGGAGATTACCTGCATCTCCACGAACGTAGGAACCAAACAGATATGCTTTCAAAACCGGACGAGCTCTGAAATAATTAACGACACTCTGCTAAACTAATACTTCAAAACCCTCTCCTTAATGAATCTCTCGAGAAGAGGGTCTGATTGTGTAGGGAAACCCCTCTGTCCCGCTGGCGCGGGACATCTCCCCTGAGGGGGAGCGCCCAACGGGCGAGGGGGCCCAGCGGTGATGCAGAAATTTCAATTGGAGTGCCGTTACGCCTTATTAATCTCATAAGAAAAGCCCGTAGATTATACGGGCTCTCTTTATAATAACTGAAACTTTATATTTAACTAATCACTTCTCATAATTCTGAAGAAAATAGTAAGTAGTAAAAAGTATGTAGTAAGTAGCATTTTTTTAATTACAAAATTTTTCAGGGGTATTTATCATTGAAGATAGCATTTTTGCAATCTCTTGGCACCGTCCCATAAGTGAGGTATGTAGCTGTTTATCAAAGTAACTGCTATCACAAGAAAAATCAATCCAGACTTCTGTCTCAGCTTCTTCAGCCAAAGAGTCAAGCAATTTACTAACGAATGATTTTGGATATCTTCGTTTTACCCAGGCTTCTGCAATATTAGCCGGAACTGATCGTGACAATCTTCTAATCTGATCAACAAGCGAGTATTTTTCTTCTTTGGGGAATGATTTAGTAATTTCAAAAATCTCCATGGCCCGCCCTTTGAAATATTACCAGAGAATGGGCTTTGTGCCATTTCATAGGGTTGGGTATCGGGTTTTATTCTATTGAGTTTAAGATTTCGATTACTTTATCACCTGATTTATCTCGCATAAATTAATTGTTTTTCATTATCAACCAATGGTTTGATATATTCAGATAAGCCATTTGAAGAAACTAAATCTACTTTTGTATTTAATAATTCCTCTAAATCAATTTTCATCTGAATAAATTGAAGCCCAATTTTTTGGGTATAATCAAGGTCGACTAAAATATCAATATCGCTTTGATTATCTGCATCTCCACGAACGTAGGAACCAAACAGATATGCTTTCAGAACCGGACGAGCTCTGAAATAATCATTAATTGTCTGTATTTTTCTTTTATTTAGGTTCATACGGCAAATATACAAATTCTTAAATTAAACGAAATGTTTGATTCGATGCAGGAAAAAAAACTGCGGGGCTAAGGTACAGAAAATTGATACTGGGAATTAGGGACTGGGGATTAGGGATTATTAGTGAGTAGTGAAGAGTGAACAGTGAAAAGTTAGTAGTGAGTAGCCTCATTTGGGTATTGTGAGTTCAATAGTGGTGACCATAATCAGCTGTTTTTTAATGACTTGATTAATGAGGTAAGCCTTTTCTCTGCTCCAAAAACTAATTCAGCAAGAGTTATCTCTGATATTGCACAATTATCAATACCAACCTCCTCAAATTTTGATAGCAGATTAAATTTCCCCCTAAAGAAATGGACACAAATATTTGTATCTAACAGATAGATCATTAGAATTCAACAATATCACGATTATTTAATCTTGAATCTCTTATGTCTTTAATAATCAAATCAGAATCTCTATTATCTATCCACGAGCCAAACAAAGATTTTATATTCTTATTTGGTTTTTTTGAATCTTCAATAGATTCAGTGAGTTTAATAATCAGTCTTTTCTTAGAATTTGTATCCATTTTGTAGAGAAATCCAAAGAAATTGTCAATAGACCTCTTACTTAAAGCTATAGTGGTCATGTTTATTTATTTTTTCAAAGTTACTTCAAATCACATATGTAAAGATACGAAATATTCCATTGCCGACAAATACCTCTACTCACTATTCACTACTACTTACTTCTTACTTCTTACTACCTACTTCTTACTAATAATCCTACCCCTGTCTAATGAAGCAACGTCACATCCCCCACCTTCTTGAATGGCATGCCATTAGCGTACTTGCCTTCAACATACCATATATATACTCCCTGCTGGCAAAGCTGTCCTTTGTAATAACCATTCCATGGGATATTAATATCGTGGCTTTCGAAGATCAGCACACCAAGCCTGTTGAAGACCTGCAGCTTGTAGTTAATTACTTTCTCCCTGATCGGTGGGAAGAAGAACTGATCAATCTCAACACCTCCGGTAGGAAGATCCGTACGCTCTATCGGACCATCCAGGTTAGGAGTAAAGACAGTCGAGAACCTTACCTCTCCAGCCCGCTCAACAGTTACTCCGGGTGATAGCACGTACTTGTCGCTGCAACCATTGTTCGAGTATGCCCATAAGGTGATATCAAAGACTCCCGATTCCATGTACTTATGGAATGGTTCTGCCAGCTTGGAGGTATCTCCATCACCCCACTCCCAGAGATATGTATTTCCTGTTGCAGGCGTACTTAAGTTGAAGCCCCTTACCTTCTCATCGTTTACGAAGACGTAGGTCGGAGATACACTAAAGTAAGCCTTTGGTGAAGGATATGCATCAACTACCTGCGACTTGGTTGATATTCCACCAGGACCCGTTACTGTCAACTCAACCCGGTATGTACCAGCATCAAAGTAGGTATAGTCAGGATTTTTGGCTGTTGAGATACTTCCGTCACCAAAGTCCCACCTGTATTTTGTATCTGGATGGTCAACATTCAGCGAAGTGTTATTGATAGTGATTGTCAACGGCTCGCATCCGGATGGTATTGAATCAAAGTCAGCTACCGGCGCTTTAGGCAGTACGCTTACCTTATGGGTAATACTGTCTGAACAGTTTGCATTGTTCACAACCAGAGTGACTGTATATTCACCCAGAGCAGTATAGGTATGCGATGGACTCTCAACAGCAGATGTTGCTCCGTCGCCAAACCTCCACAACCAGCTCCATGTACCGGCATTGGTTTCATTGGTAAACGATACCTGATTACCGGCAGGATCATAGATCTGTGTTGGAGGAACAGCGCTGAACTGTGGTAATGGTACCGGCATTACTGTAACATCGATAGTATATACATCAACACAGTTATAGAACGATGTTGTGGTGAGTTGTACAGTATGAACTACCGGTGCAGTAGTGAAGTTGGTATACAGATGACTGCTGATGTTTGTAGAATAGCCACTTTGACCATCTCCATAGTCCCAGAAGTATTTACTTGCCCCGGACAATGCTGTGAATTCAGTCGAATTGCCACTACATACAATATTTGTGTTTGCAGTGAATGTTGCATCAACAGCAGGGTAAACAGTTACCATTGAAGTGTAGGTATCGAGGCATCCACCTGGTGACTGTACCGTCAGCTTAACATCGTAGTATTCAATCGAAGATGCTTCAGTATTGGTAAACAGATGTACCGGACTGGCAGTTAACGAGTCAATTGGTGATCCATCATCAAAGTCCCACCAGAATTTGGAGATACCCGTCATATCCTTGTTAAAGGTTATAGTAAGCGGTGTACAACCGTTATTGGCATCCTGAGTGAAATCGGCCGAAGGACTATCAACTATCACAGCCAGATCGTCACTTGCAAAGCACCCTTTACTGTCAGTTACCTTGTAATTAAGGTTATAGGTACCTGATATCTGTGAGTTGAAAGTCGGTGCCTGAATGGTATAATTGTTCAGCGGTCCGACATCGCCTGTCCAGCGATGCTGTGTATAAGTTCCTGAACCACCTGTCGGATTGCCATTAATTACTATCGGAACATCACCGCATGCATTGATTGGATCGATTCCACTGAAGTCAACAATAGGATTCGCGTTTACCGTCAATGAAACGCCATTGGTATAGACCGTTGTACATGCTCCTATCAGTGCCAGACGATACTGGTTGTTGTTCAGTGTTACAGGTGAAGCCAGTATAGAAAGCTGGTTTGTACTTGCTCCTATGTAAGTAATTGCATCATCAACCACACTGGTAAATGTAGCTCCATTATCGGTGCTTACCTCCCACTGTAATCCGGTGTACCCGGCTCCGCTTGCCAGGAATGAAGTGGCACTGTTTTCACAGATCACTTTAGCAACAGGTTGTAACCCTACCACTGGCGGATTAGTTACTAACAATCGTCCAAAGTTTGTATAAGCAGGCACACCGCATATTCCTGTAGCTACCGCTCTGAAGATCCAGTTATTGAATGAACCCTGTGCATCGGTTATTGTGAGGGTCGTCTTTGTTGTATCCAAGACAGTGGTCGTTACAAAGCTACAGTTTGCGTCGGGGATCACCGTTGTAAATCCGGAACCTGTATTAACTTCCCATTGCCACGTAACAGATGATCCTGTAGTAGCTGCTTTCATGGTACCATTATTGCCAAAACAAAGTGACAAATCGACAGGATGGACGGTGAGTTCGGGTGCTGTATTTACTGTAAGTATAGCATCGTTAGAAGTTACAGGCGGTGGACAACCGGTAACAACCACATGATATTTATAGCCATTCATGGTTCTTACTGTGCTCCATATCTGCAGAGTAGGCGAAGTTCCTCCTGAGTAATTTGTTCCGCTTACGGGAGCAACTGTTGATCCATCATCAACATACCACTGGTAAGTAAGATTCGAACCTGTTGCTGTAACACTAAAGCTAACCATACCAAACTCACATGTTGGAGTATTTGCAGGGTGGGATGTTATTGCAGTTAATGGATCTACTGTTACTGCTTTTGAGGTTGGAGACACTGCGGTGCAGCCATTGGTGTTGACATAATTAACACTTACCGTCTGAGCACCAACAGTGTTCCAGGTAACTGTTATTGAATTTGTCCCGGTTCCTCCGGTAATTGTTCCTCCTGCTGAAACCGCCCAGTTGTAACTACTCCTACCTGATTCAGTAGTGTAGATATTTCCTGTTGAATTTTTACATGCCGAGGCATTTCCTGTTATAGTTGGTACAGGAAGGTGATTAACAGTTACATCATATATTGTAGCTACTGTTGCTGTGCAACCATTGGCATCGTTATAGTTTACGCTTACTGTGCGTGATCCTACAGAGTTCCAGGTAACTGTTATGGTATTTGTCCCGGTTCCTCCTGTGATGGTCCCTCCAGTAGAAACTACCCATGTATAATTGGTCTTCCCTATTTCAGTATTATAAGTGTTACCTGTTGAATTAACACATGCTGATACAGGGCCTGTAATTGTTGGTACAGGTAATGTATTGACAGTGACAGCTTTTACAGTTGCTGATGCTGCTGTACAACTGTTACTGTTGGTATAGTTGACACTAACTGTTTGTGGGCCTGTAGTATTCCATGTAACAACAACTGTGTTACTGCTGGAGCCACCACCTGCTGTAATAGTTCCACCTGCTGATACAACCCAGGTATAATTGGTCATTCCTCCTTCGGTAGTATAAGTATTCCCGGTAGAGTTCTGACATGCTGCTGCATTCCCTGTAATTGTAGGTGCCGGTAACGCATTAACTGTTATATTCTTAACTGTCTGAGTGGCTGCCGTACACAGGTTCCCATTGGAATAGTTGACACTGAGTGTTTGTGCGCCTACCGTACTCCAGGTAACTGTTACAGAATTAGTACCTGCTCCTGCTGTTATGGTCCCTCCTGCTGATATTGTCCAGGTATAACCACTCATTCCTAACTCTGTAAAATAAATATTACCTGTTGAGGTCTCACATGCTGAGGCCGGCCCTGTTATTGTCGGTACCGGTAATGGATTGACCGTGATAGCCTGTACTGTAGGTGTTGATGCAGTACAACTGTTTGCATCAGTATAGTTCACACTTACACTCTGTGCTCCAAGTGTGTTCCAGTCTACGGTTATTGCATCTGTCCCTGCACCTCCTGTTATTGTTCCTCCTGCTGATACGTTCCATGTATAACCACTCATTCCAGGTTCTGTGCTATAAGCATTACCTGTTGATGTTACACATACTGACGCACTGCCTGTTATTGTTGGTACCGGTAATGCATCCACTGTAATAGGATAATCTGTCGCAACAGCTACCGTGCAGTTATTTGCATTCGTATAATTTACGCTTACTGTCTGAGCTCCTGCTGTGTTCCAGGTTACTGTTACTGTATTGCTACCTGATCCGCCTGCGGTTATTGTTCCGCCTACCGAAACTGACCATGTATAGTTGGTCATACCTGACTCTGTGGTATAGACATTACCTGTTGAGTTTTTACATACAGGTGTAGGACCTATTATTGTTGGTACAGGTAACGCATTGACAGTAACCGGGTAAACCGTTGCCGATGATGCAGTACATCCATTGCCGTTGGTGTAAACGACGCTTACTGTCTGTGCTCCGGTGGAGCTCCAGGTTACTGTTACGCTATTATCCGTTGCTGTTCCCCCAGCAGTTGTAGTTCCTCCTCCGGATACTACCCATGTATAGGCAGACATTCCGGGTTCAGTTGTATATACGTTCCCTGTTGAGTTGCGGCAAACTGATGCCGGTCCGGTTATAACAGGAACAGGCAGCGGATTAACCGTTACTGCTTCTACAGTGGCTGATGCGGCGGTACATCCGTTGCCGTTTGTATAGTTCACGCTAACAGATTGTGCTCCAACTGTGTTCCAGGTTACAGTTACATAATCCTCTACAGTATTTCCTCCGGCGGTTATAAGGCCTCCGGCTGAGACGTTCCAGATATAATTTGCCATGCCTGCATCGGTGGTATATGTATTTCCTGCTGATGTTACACAGGCTGCTGCATTACCGCCAAGGGTGGGTACAGGAAGCGGATTAACTGTTACGTTATATAATGTTGGTGAAGCAGCAGTACAGCCGTTGCCATTGGTATAATTTACGCTCACTGTTTTGGCGCCGGTTAATGTCCATGTAACAGTAACATAATCGTTACCCGTACCTCCGGCTGTAATGACACCTCCGGAAGATACCGACCATATGTAGCCTGACATTCCGGGCTCGGTGGTATAATTGTTACCTGTTGAGTTGAGACATACTGCTGCCGGTCCTCCTATTGTCGGGGTAGGCAACGGATTAACCGTAACATTATGAACAGTTGCTGCTGCTGCGGTACATGTACTGGCATTTGTATAATTAACACTAAGTGGCTTAATACCTATTGTAGTCCAGGTGACTGTAACAAAATTATCTGCCACTCCTCCACCGGAAGTTGTTGTTCCTCCGGCCGGGACTACCCAAATATAATTGGACATTCCCGATTCGGTGGTATATGTATTTCCTGTTGAGTTAAGACATTCGGCAGTATTTCCGGATATTGTGGGCACAGGAAGTGGGTTCACGGTAACGGGTTTTACTGTAGCTGATGCGGCAGTACATCCGTTGCCGTTAGTATAGTTCACGCTAACAGACTGTGCTCCTGCGGTATTCCAGGTAACTGTTACATAGTCGTCGTTTATTGTACCTCCAGCTGTTATTAAGCCACCTGAAGAGACGGTCCATAAGTAGTTGGACATGCCCGGATCGGAGTTATAGGTATTTCCTGTTGAGGTTACACATGCTGCTCCATTGCCTGTTAATGTCGGTACTGGCAGGGCATTGACTGTAACAGGATGATTTGTGGCTGCTGCTGCGGTACATCCGTTGCCGTTAGTATAGTTCACACTAACCGACTGTGCTCCTGCTGTCACCCATGTTACTGTTACAGACTGGTTTCCTGTTCCGCCGGCGGTTACTATTCCTCCCGGTGATACTGTCCATATATAGCCGGACATTCCGGCATCGGTGGAATAGAGATTGCCTGTTGAGTTAAGGCATGCTGCAGAATTACCGGTTATTGCCGGTACGGGTAATGGATTTACGACGACAGGATAAACAGTTGCTGCTGCGGCAGTACATCCGTTACCGTTTGTATAGTTCACGCTTACAGATTGTGCACCTGTGGCATTCCAGGTAACTGTTACATTATTGCTTCCAACTGTTCCTCCTGCAGTAATTGATCCTCCTGCGGAGACAGTCCAGGTATAGTTGCTCATACCCGATTCGGTGGTATAGACATTTCCTGATGAAGTTACACAAGCTGAAGCGGGTCCGGATAATGTCGGAGCAGGGAGCGGGTTCACGGTAACCGGTTTTACTGTGGCTGATGCGGCAGTACATCCGTTGCCATTTACATAGTTCACGCTAACTGTTTGTGCTCCTGCTGTATTCCAGGTAACTGTTACGCTCGGGTCGGTTGCTGTTCCTCCCGCGGTTATTGATCCTCCTGCCGAGACTGACCAGATGTAGTTGGTCATTCCAGGTTCGGTAAAATAGACGTTTCCTGTTGAGGTTACACAAGCTGTTGCATTTCCGGTGATTGTTGGAACCGGAAGCGGATTAACCGTTACATTATAAACTGTAGCACTTGCAGCGGTACAGCTGTTTGCATCGGTATATATTACTGTAACGGTCTTAACTCCCGTCGCATTCCATGTGACCGTAGCAGTGTTATCTGTTGCTGTTCCTCCTGCGGTAATTGTTCCTCCTGACGGCACAGCCCATATGTAATTTGTCATTCCGGCCTCTGTAGTATAAACATTGCCCGTTGAGGTTATACACGCTGCAGCAGGTCCTGCTATCGTCGGTACCGGTAAGGAATTTACTGTAACCGGGTAAACTGTTGCAGATGCTGCCATACAATTGTTGGCATTGGTATAATTTACACTTACAGTTTTAGCTCCTGC
>Ga0307376_10002205_pt1 | contig 19511 bp, 13 predicted proteins | sample TR2MG_FD_202536 | JGI IMG/M metagenome (GOLD analysis project Ga0307376, IMG submission 202536) | Soil microbial communities from Risofladan, Vaasa, Finland - TR-2 | ecosystem: Environmental > Terrestrial > Soil > Coastal area > Acid sulfate soil | place: Finland: Risofladan, Vaasa | collected...
AAAGCGGGATTAAGAATTATATCTATCGGAGGTTCGAAATTTTTTAATTCTACTCTTAAATCCATATCAAGAAAGTCTCGACAAATAGCGATTGCTATTCTACCATATTCGGTATTACAAATAATTGTTTTCCGTGGCATACTGCTAACATTTATTCCTTCTTTAAAGTGCTTTCCAGCTCCGGTACTAATGACTGCTGGAATATGCTTCTCTTGTTCCCAAAGAATACCCTCTGGTCCAAAAACCTTACAAATATTTCGTTTTGTTTCTTGATCATGAAAAGAGCCTGGAACTATGTACATCTCGTATAATTTGGTTAAATCTGCTATCTCTTCCAGAAATTCTCCATAGTTCAGATCAATTGCCATTTCTGGAAAGAGTAAAAGATTCACCCCTTCATCATTAGCCTTTTCGATCATATTTTTAACTTTTGATTTAATTGCTTCAACCTTATTCTCTCGAAGGTTTAGAAGTCCTGAAGTTTTCATCTCGTAGAATTCATCAATTATATTACCCGTCTTTGATATTCCTATTTGAGCAATGCCTACCCTACATTCTCTCTTTTGAACTTTAGGATATTCCTTAAACAAATCTCTATAGACAAGTTCATATTTCTTTCTTCCCATTCTCTCGATTGCAACTCGTCTTTCTTCTTCGGTGAACTGACGTGCTTCCCCTAATCTGGGAGATTGGCTGCTTTCAATAGGACAAGAAGGAGCAATTATACCTATAGTACTTCGGGAGATTGAAGGTTCTTTTATAGTAATCAAAGCGGAAAAGAGAATTGATTCTTCCTTCTCTACTCTATTTAATCGATCTTGAACTTCCTTCTCCTTATCTTTATAACCTGCCTTACCAAATAATTCTACAGCAGACTTTAAATATCGTGCTCCTATTCCTAATAGTTTTCCTTTTTCTTTAAGATCTGTTTCTTCATCAGCTTTGATTAGGTGCCATGCTGCATCAAAATATATGGATGTTGCTTGAGCCCAATCAGCTCCACTCTCAAAACCACCCTTTTCATAAGAATTAGCTGCTTTACTAAGCGTTATCTTAACTTTCGGGTATAAATCTTTTTTAATGTTCATTTCAATGGATTCATCAAATTTACAGCCATATTCAAGCGCTTGACAAAAAGTTGAATTCCCAGAAGCTAGTAATTTTAACTTTGTATCTGTGAAAAGATCACTGGCTTTAGCAAACAACGTTGCTGCTTCGGAAAATCTGTAAGGATCTTCATATTTTTCAGCAAGTTCCATATTTTCCCAAGCTCTGCACAGATAATAAACAGCTTCTAATTCCTCTCGTTCTCGTTTGATCTTAAATAAAATACATATATCTCTGAATTGAGAAGATGCAAGAGCAAATCTTTCTGCAGCTGCAATATGTTCACCTTGTTTTCCTAAAATCCTTGCTTCTTCAAGGTTTATTCTCGCGTTACAGTGATTCATCCTTACTTGAGCTATTTTTTCAAATTTTTTTATTCTCTCTTTTTCAAATTTTTCTCGTGATCGCTCATGAGATTTTTCTAATATTCCTATTGCTTTCTCAAAGATTTTAGCTGTGTTTTTAAAGCTTTCTATAGCTTCTTTATGCTTTTCTTGCTTACTGAGTTGTTCTGCTTCTTCCAATGATATCCAACCAGAATAATAGAATGCTTCATAACCGTAACTTGACAATTCTATTAAAACATCATAAGCTTTTTTATAAAATTCTTTGGCTTGTATATGATTTTCTCGTATATGAAACGATTTAGCTTCTTCAATAAAATTCCAAGCTTTTACATAATTAAATTTCTCAATAATTCTATTCTTTAGAAGGTTATATTTTATCATTTTTAGCGACTTACTATATGCTTCCTGAGCTTTCTTATAACTTTCTGCCGAATGTATAAAGTTACCCAATCGATCTTCTATACGAGCTATGTATTGACAACTAGCAGCTTCATAAGAATAATATCTTCTATCAGCACTTTCCTTAATTGTATGGAGGAGAATCTCCCGTGCTTGATTTAAGATAGCATTATCTCCGGCTGTAATAGCTAATTCCTCATATAGTAATCCAAGTCTCATTTGCTCCGTAAGAGCGCCAGAGCGAGACAATATACCATATTCAATGGATTTTTTTTGGGCATCTATAGCATTTGTGAGTTGTGTGATCCTGTCCTCTTTATTTTTAGCAATGTCAGCAAGAGTTTTATAAGCTTTATAGAGAGAAGTATAACCACCCGCTTGAGGAAATCCTCCTTCATATTTTAAACCAAATTTTTCGGCTTGTTTTGCATATTGAAGCATTATTTGGGCATTTTTTTCTTGTTCTCTTTTTGATTCAGCGAGAATAGTAAGTTGAGAGTAAGCTAATATCAAACCTTGGTATAACCATGCAGTTATATTGGGGGAATATCTTGGTCCATTCATTGCCTTGATTGCGTGTTTGATCCCTTTTTCAGCGTAAGTTTTACGTTGGGCAGTAGTGAAAAAACTCCTCTGAGAAGAATTAGTATAGTAGAGCGCAGGTAAAACGTTTGCCACAGTGCGAAAAGGGTTATAGGACAAAATATAGATCTTCCCACATTCCAAACAGTCTTCGATGTCAGTAAGAATTCTTTTTTGTAGATAATTAACTCTACCGCTATAGAGTGCAAAATAACCTATCGAAAAAAGGCATCCAATTATACTTTTTTTATTTTTGGTTTTTCTGGTAAAAAGTAAAGCTTTTTCTAATAATTCTATTCCTTTATCAAGATATCTCTCTTGTTCTCTTTCATCTTCAACGAATTGATATCCAAAAAAGCAATAGAAACTTCCTGCTGCTGAGAAAACTAGATTGAGAGCATAGGGATCATCACAATTATCAACAAACTCCATGCTTTTTTCACATTTCGATAGGTAATTCTCTGCATATTCCCTCCAATACTCATTTTCCTTAAAATTTGTAATTGATAATTCACTAAAACTAATTATCGCTTCCGAATTAAATGATTCGGACAAAATTTGAATATTTCCAATCTTTCTTGAGATCTCCCAAGCCTTTTTAGCAAACTCTCTTCCTTGTTGACTAAGTTGTTTTTGCTCTACTCGATCGATGTCACAGCCCGTGAGTAAATTTATAGAATCCGCTGCCCTAGTTAATGTTCTCGCAATACTTTCTTGATCATCCTCTAAAGAAAAAATAATACTTGATTCATTAAAAAGTTTATAAGCTTGGCGGTATGAACTTTGACCCTCCGTATCAGAAGTTGCGAGAAATCCACTTAAACAAGAGATTTCTGCTTCACATTCTAATTCAACAGCTTTATTTCCAAGTTGTTTAAAGAGCTTTTTTGCCTCTTTATAGGCTTTAATAGCATACTTGATTTGTTTCAAGTATTCCTCAGCAGTTTCAACTGTATCAGCAGCTCCGTAGTGAGAATCTCCAAGATTTTTATAATTATCTGCAGCTTTATCTATAAGATTTTCATCTAAATAAAAGTTGACAGCTTTTTCATATAAAACTGCCGCTTCAATCCAATTGTAATTTCTTTCCTCTTCTCTTGCTTTCTCTAATAAGGTCTCTTTATTATGTTCTAAAGTCATTTAGGATCACTAATTTGATAATTCTTGTTTTATTTCGACCTTAACTGTTTAAAATTAATTACTTTGAATGATTAATAAACATTCAGTTCAGTTTATAATGTTTTACTATTTCATAGAAAATTAATTTCTCTCAAATTCAAAATGTTTTAATGATGTCTAGATTGCTACATCTAGTTTGAATGGAAAGGGAGAAATAATTAACCAATCAACAATCATTATCTAAAAATATGTAGAAATCCAACATGTTTTTATTTAACAAGGCTTTATTTTTCTCAATATTGGGTTTTTATGCAGTGATGTAAAAGATGGTTATAAGTGATAATACTAACCTAACAATCAAATTAAAAGATGGAAGAAAGCTTGGTTACATTGATTTAGGCAACAAGGATGGAAAACCTTTGTTTCATTTTCACGGTTTTCCAGGATCTCGCCTTGAGGCAACGCTTCTAGCTGATAGAGCAATAATAAAAAAGATCCGAGTTATTAGTATAGATAGACCGGGAATGGGGCTTTCAGATTTTAAAAAAAATCGCACGCTCTTAGATTGGCCAGATGATGTTGTTGAATTAGCTGATGCTTTAGGGATAGATAAATTTGCAATTGAAGGAATATCAGGGGGAGGTCCATATGCTTTAGCCTGTGCTTATAAAATTCCTGAGCGATTAAAATCTTGTGGGATAATAAGTGGTTTAGCTTCAAAAGATCTTGAAATTGAAAAAAAATTTAAATTATTCTCTATTATTGGAATTTTTCCTTGGTTATTAAAGTTGATGATGTGGTTTCAATCTCGTAGTATGAATGATTTAGAAAAAGCAGAAAAAAAAATGAAAAAAAGTTCTAAAAAATTTCCAGAAGCTGATAGAATAATATTTGATGATCCTCAAATTCTATCTTTATTTATTAAGGAAAGTGCTGAAGCTTTTCGCCAAGGTAGTAAAGGAGCATCTTATGAAGGAAAAATTTATGCAAGATCTTGGGGTTTTAACCTTGAAGATATATCTCCAAAACTTAAAGTGTATATATGGCATGGAGACGCCGATGTGAATGTACCTGTAGCTATGGGTCGTGGGATGTGTAAGTTAATTCCTAATTGTGAAGGGAAATTTTATCCTGGCGAAGGACACTATTCTACGATTTTTAAATATTTTGAAGACATAATCAGCACTCTCATTTCCTAGATAAAAAGAGAGCTTTTTTACCTTTTTCAATTTTCTAAAAAAATTGACACTAAATATCTATTGAAAATAGTTTATCAAGTGTAGTTTTAAGTCCTATTTGCTTTGCTTTATTACTTAAAAAGGCTAAATCAATTGTTTTTTTATTTGCATGAAACAATGTCAAAAAATCAACGGCATCTTGATATTCTAGCAATTCAGAATGGGGTATATCATCAATTAAACCCATATATATTAATTTACCAATTAAAACATATTCTAAAGGTGCAATAAATAAATCTTTTCCTAGTATTTTTTCTTTTTTAGCGTGATTTAATACTTCATGCTCGTGCTTCTTATCGGCAACTTTTATATCTAACCTTAAAAAACTATTTTTGTCAAATATCGAAATATTAGTTTTTTCTTGATATGCTAATTTAAACTGATCATCCAACACATCAAATTTATAGGCTTTAAGTAATCCTATAAACTGAGAAATTTTTGAGTAGTCATCTTCGATTATGATATCGATATCTTGAGTAGCTCTTACGTGACCATAATGGATTACGGCAATTCCTCCTACAATAACGTATTTAAGCTTTGTGGCTTTGAAGATAATTTCTAGACGAGATAAAATGTTTTCTATTTCAGCCAAGATGATTATACCTCCTTTTAATGGCTTTAAGTTTCTCTTTAAAAGATAAATTATTTCTAATTCGTTGTTGAATTTCTTCTTCAGTTAGATCGACATTCCTAGTAGAAATTCCATCTCTCATTAATTCAAAAGTACTGTGAATAAATTTATCAGCTATTTCAAGAGTATCAACCTTTATCTCAATAAGTCTCCTTGCAGCTTCTATTTCTTTTTGAACTTTTTGTTTTCTTAGAAGGAATAGATAATTCTTAGAAAATAATTCCTTTTCGTCGTTAGTAGAATCAGAATCCATTTTTTTTGCTTCACTTTTTATTTATAAGCCTTTTCTTATTGATAAATTATAATTTCTCTAAATATATTTATAATAAATTCATATAAATCCATTTGGAAAATCATTCATTCTTGAGACAGCCTAAATAATAAGATTATAATATATTAGTATAAACTTTTTTTAATTATCTTATCCATTTTACATTATTAAAAAGGAAAATAATAAGGGAATTAAATGAGTTTTAGAACAGAAAAAGATGTTCTAGGGGAATTAGAAGTTCCAAGTGATGTTTATTGGGGTATAAATACTCAAAGAGCAATCCAAAATTTTCAAATAAGTGGAAAACCATTCCCTAAGATATTTATCATTTCGTTAGGACAGCTTAAAAAAGCGTGTCTATTAGGAAATATGGAGTTGGGTTTAATCGATAAAGAAATTGGAGCTGCGATCTTACAAGCCGTTAACGAGATCTTAAACGAAGAGAAACACTTAGATCAATTTCCAATTGATATCTATCAAACTGGAAGTGGGACTCAAACAAACATGAACATGAATGAGGTGTTAGCTAACAGAGCCTCTCAAATCTTAGGATTTCCTATGGGCAAAAAACATCCCGTCCATCCTAATGATCATGTAAATAAAAGCCAATCTTCTAACGATGTCATCCCAAGTACCATGCATATATCAACTGTGCATATGATCCAAAAATTAATGCCAGTATTAAACAGTTTAAAAGAAGTTCTAGCTGCCAAAATTGAAGAATTCGAAGATATTGTCAAAGTAGGAAGAACTCATTTACAAGATGCTGTTCCAATACCACTATCGTTAGAATTTAAAGTCTACAAAAAGCAAATTGAAATTAATACTGAGCGATTAAATAAGGTATTGGATGAGTTATCCTACATTCCAATAGGTGGTACTGCATTAGGAACTGGATTAAACGCTCATAAAGATTTTGACAAACTCACTGTATCCCATCTCTCAAAAATAACTTCGCTATCCTTTAAACTCAATCCAGTAAAAGCAGAAGGAATATCCTCACATAATACTATAGTTTACGCTAGCAGTAGTTTAAGGTTATTAGCATTATCGCTTTTAAAAATGGCAAACGATATACGCTGGATGGGTAGTGGTCCAAGAGCGGGTCTTTCAGAGTTAATTCTACCGCAAAATGAACTGGGATCGTCTATAATGCCTGGAAAGATTAATCCTACCCAATCTGAAGCTTTAATTCAAGTATGTCTTCAAGTGATTGGAAATGATTCTGTCGTTACGAGTGGAGAAATGTATGGAAGCATTTTGGATTTAAATATGAGTAAACCGCTAATGATCGTAAATGTTCTTGAATCAATTGACATTTTAATTGGTGGAATTAATTCTTTTATTGGCAACTGTTTAGTAGGCATAAAGGCAAACACGAAGCAAATCGAATCGGACTTAGAGCAAATGTTAATGCTTATTACCAACCTAACACCAATAATAGGCTACGATAAATGTTCTGAAATTGCCCAACGGGCTTATAAAGAAGGTAAAACATGTAAAGTAGTAATTAAGGAGATGGGTTTAAAAATTGACAATTTGGACGAACTTTTAGACCCTAAAAATATGGTATAGGAGAATATAGAGGTGAAAGTATGACATTAGAAGAAATGACTTTAACTGAGGTTCGAGAGAATTAAAACACAATCCATTAAATCGTATTTAATTTTAAGTCTAAATAGAAAAATGTTCGGTTCTTCTAATAATCTCTTCCTGTAAATCTTTTCCTAGGTTTACATAATAATCGCTATAACCAGCAACACGCACAATTAGATTGCGATATTGTACTGGATCCTTTTGCGCAGCGCGCAATGTATTTGCCGAAACAACATTAAACTGAATATGATGACCCCCCATTTTAAAATAAGAGCGTATCAGATGAGTTATGTTATTAATACCTGATTCACTTGAAAAGAATTTAGGCGTAAATTTTTGATTTAATAAAGTCCCTCCAGTTCGAAGATGGTCAATTTTGCCTGCAGACTTTATTACCGAGGTTGGACCATTAATATCCATCCCTTGGACAGGCGAAATCCCTTCTGATAAAGGCGTTTGTGCTTTTCTACCATCTGGTGTGGCGCCAGTTACTTTTCCAAAATAAATGTGGACTGTTGTAGGAAGTAGATTTATTCTATGTACTCCTCCTCTAGTGTTCGAACGACTGTCAATGGCATTATAAACAATCTCAAAAACTTGTTGCGTGATAAGATCGGCGTAATCTTTATCATTCCCATATTTGGGCGTTCTAGAAATCAGTTTTTGCCTTATTTCCTCAAAACCTTCGAAGTCATTTTTAAGCACTTCGAGCATCTGTTTCATAGTATAAATATTATTGTCATAAACATTATATTTTAAAGAAGTTAAGCAATCAGTTATGCTTCCCATGCCAACTATTTGAATATAGGATGTATTGTATTTTGCTCCACCATCATTATAGTCTTTTCCATTTATGATGCAATCGTCAATAATAATTGATAAAAATGGGGATGGATTTTGCGCCCAAATCCGCTCTATTATTAGATTGCCTTTTATTTTAATGTCAACAAAATGCTTGATTTGTTTTGTATACGCTTCTAATAACTCGTTAAAAGTTTTAAAAGAGGTAGGATCTCCTGTCTTTAATCCCACTTGTTTACCCGTTAAAGGATCGTTTCCATTATGCAAAGCAATTTCAAGAATTTTCACAAGATTAAAGTATCCTGTTAAAATATACGCTTCTTTTCCAAAAGCTCCTGTTTCAACGCAACCACTCGCACCACCGTTTCGAGCATCTACTAACGATTTTCCTTGGCGTGTAAGTTCTTTGATAATGGCATCTGCATTAAAAACGGAGGGTTGACCAAAACCAGTTTTAATTATCTTAAGGGCTCTTCTAATAAAATCGTCTGGTGTTTTTTCACTTATTTGAATATTACTACTCGGTTGGAGTATTCTCATATCTTCAATTACATCTAACAATATGTAAGATAGTTCATTTACTCCATCAGAACCATCCTCTTTTAATCCACCAAGATTAATATTACAAAAATCTGTGTAAGTGCCGCTTTCTTCAGCAGTTACACCAACTTTTGGAGGTGCTGGTTGGTTATTAAATTTGATCCAGAAAGCTTGGAGCAGTTCGACAGCCCCTTCTTTAGTTAAAGTGCCATCGGAAAAATCTTTCTGATAAAAAGGGAATAAATGTTGATCAAGACGCCCAGGATTAAAGGCATCCCAGGTATTATATTCCGTAATAACGCCCAAATGAATAAACCAGTAATGCTGTAATGCTTCCCAAAAAGTTCTTGGAGCTTGAGCTGGAACATGAGAACAAATTTTAGCTATTTTCTCTAATTCTTTTTTTCTCATTGGATCAGATTCTTCTTCGGCTAACTTTAAAGCCTTTTTAGAATGTCTTTTAGCATATGCTATTATACTATCAGCTGCAATATTCATGGCCTTTAATTGTTCTCTTTTCGCGAAAGCGTCAGGATCGTTGAAAAAATCTAAATTTTCAATAGATTTTTGGATTTGTTTTTTAAAATCTAAAAAGCCCATGTTCCAAATGTTCTTACCCGCTACAGTGTGCCCTGGAGCTCTTTGTTCCATGAACTCGGTAAAAATTCCTGCTGAATATGCATCTATCCATTCTTGATCGACTTGAGAAAAGATTTTTTCCCTGACTGTTTTTCCTTTCCAAAATGGAATGATAATGTCTCTTGATTTTTGCTGCACATCATCCAGAACCTTGAAAGAAATTTTTTCCCGAGAATCCAGTATTTCTAAATCATTTAACGAATGACAACAAATTTCTGGGTAAGTGGGGGTCGCTTTTGGTTCCGGACCGCGCTCTCCAACTATTAGCTCACCGTCATTAAAACAAATCTCTTTATTTTTTAATATATATTCAAAAGTTTTAGCTCTAGCAACAGGGACTGTATATAAATGTGCTGCTCCTTTCTTATAAAATTCTGTTATTAATAAAGCACGCTCCAATGAAAGATATGGAATTGCTGAACGACTTTGTTTACGCAATTTCTTGATTCGTTCATTCATTTTGGATACCTTCAAACGCTTTATTCTTTATTAATATCGATTCAGTTACAAATAAAGAAGTAAAAAACACTAATATTTAGTTCGAATTTTAAATTTTAAATAATGATATTAAAAACAAATAATTCGTTATTATCTTCGTAGTTTTCATAATGAAAGGAAATGGCTATTTTGGTGGATGGATTACTGATGAACATGGATTGCCTGCTTATAATTATAAATGTAATCATTTAACAGATCCGATTGCAAAAACTAAAACTTCTTACGGTTTTTCAACAGATCATTTTCATCAATTAGGTAATGATAGAATAATGGGAACTGCTCATAACGGAGGATATGTTCAATTCTTAGACGGAACCAGAGGATTTAAATGGTTGACATACCAAGACAGTCATCATGGAAAACTTGGCGGAGGAATAGGGTTATATTATTTTGAGAACGACAAAACATACTTTTCAGATCTCTATACTATTGAGAATTTAAACAAATATACTAAATTTGAGAGAATATTTGGGATAGGGTATTTCAAGAAGAAATATAATTTTAATGGTATAGATATTCAACATAACATTTGTACTCCGTTTTCAGATGATCCCATAATTATATCCGAATTTTTAATTTCAACCGATTGTGATAATTCGGACGATAATAGAATAAAAATAATAGATTTTTGGGATGTTAATATCCACCCTATTTTAAAATCATTAATTGTAACTTGGAAAAATCGCAAGAGCTTCGGGATGTCTAAACTATTAAACCTAGTTGGAAGATTAGTAAAATTAATATTAAAAATAATTAGAAGCGATACAGAAAGTGCTAGAAGAAGGTTTGCTGGGAAATTTAAATATATTATCACCTTTAATTCGGATTTAAAAACGATTATTTTAACACCAAAATATAAAAAGAAGCCACCAGTTGCTAAGAGTGAGCCAAGTAAGTACGATTATTATCCCAAGTCCCTCTTTTTAGCTATGCTCAACCAAATAGATGTCAAATTTTTCATTAATAAAAGAAATTTATTCAAAGGAAATGAAATTTCGATAAATTGGGATTCAAGAGCTGAGTTAAGAAAACTTAAAAAGAGAGACTTATGCTTGGGTGCAGGGATTAGCCTAAATTTAAATAATAGTAGAAATAACAAAATTGTCACACTCTTCGGGTATGAAGAACTTGATAAAATTGAAGAACTAGTAAAAAAATACAAGCAAATTGTCGCAAATCAATCGATTTTAGAATGGAATGCAAATCAATGGAAAAATTCACTGATTAATTTAAGCATAAAAAATGAATCCCAACTTTCTCGTGAAACGATATGGCATTCATATTATACACGTAGTGCTTTATTTTACGACGAATATTATAAAAAGCATCGACTATATCAAGGTTCAATTTATTTATTTGGACATGGTATTGATGGTTCAATTCGAGATTATATTCTTTATTTAAATTCTCTTATTTTAATTAATCCCTCAATCGCAAGAGAATTCTTGCTTTTTAATTTATCTCTAATATTTAGTGATGGGAAATTACCATATTCATTATACGGCTATGGAAAGATATCTTCCGTTTTTGTTCATTCTAAACCATCAGATTTATATTTATTTTTATTATGGGGTATTGAGCAATATGTTTCTTTAACCAGAGATTATGAATTTTTGGAAGAAAGCCTTCCTTTTTATGATAAACCACAAGGTAATAAAACTAAAGTAGCTGAGAAAATTAAATTATTAATTGATTATCTATTTTCAGAAAAAGTGGGGTTTGGAGAGCACGGTCTTATCAAATGTAATGATGGTGATTGGTCTGATGGAATCTCTTTAATGGTAAAGAACCGAAGTAAATTTATAAAGAATGGAGAATCAAGTTTTAACTCTACTTTTGCTCTCTATATAATCCCAAAAGTTTTAGATTTGATGAAGGATTCAACGGAACAGTTTTTAAAATCTTGTTTAGATCAACTTAAATCATTAAAGCAAGCTATTTTTAAATCCTACAATGGAAAATGGTTTTATCGAGGTTGGGATGGTCAAGGAAATCCTATAGGGGATCAATCCTTATATCTAGAGCATCATACATGGTTATTAATTTCAAAAATCCTAAGTAATGAGAGTGCATTCAATTTAATTGACCAAATTTACAATTATTTAGACAAACCTTCTTCAATTGGGCAATATATTAGCTATCCGCCTCAAAAGACTTATTTAAATATTCTTCCTAAAGGATGGGATGTAAATGGAGGGATATGGCATGCAATGAACGCGTTGCTTACATGGGGATATTCGAAATATGATGAAAAAAAAGCTTTTAATTCAGTAATAAAAAATTCTTTAGCAAAAAGAGCAGAAATTTATCCAAAAATTTGGTATGGAATTTGGAGTGCACCCGATTCTTACATCGCGGATTATTCTGAAAATGCGGGAGAGGCTTTCTATCATTTTGCAACACCTATGTGTGACTTTCCAATAATGAATTTGAATGCCCACGCTAGTTATTTACTAAGTATAATTAAAATAGCTGGAATTGAAGCAGATTCTTCTGGTCTAATCATTGATCCTCATATCATACATCAAAAATTTACTTTTAAATCTCCTTTAATTTCATTAGAATCGTATTTAGATAAATTCATTTTTAGTTATAATATTACTACTCAATTGGATTATAAGATTAAGATCAAAAAACCAAAATGGTGGAATGAACAATCTAAAATATATCTAAATGAAAGATCAGATATAGTATATGCTCAAAGTAATGAAGATCCTGATGGATATATAGAAATTGATATTCCTTCTAATATTGGACCTTTAGTAATTAAAATAACTAAAGATAACATTTAGATAGAAAGAATCTTTTTTTTATAAAATACTCAATTTTAATGAGATATGATGTTTTAACTCTATTAAATTGGCTTTTGGAATTAAATAGGTGAAGAAAGACCTTGAAAAAAATTAACATAAATGAATTACCAAAAAATCCAATAGAAGCACAAGGAATGTTAATTAAAGCTTGTTATGAAAAATTCGGAAGGGCTGTTTTACCTATAATTAAAGATGTGTGTAGGAAGCAGGGTTGTTCTCTCGGCTTAAAAGTAAAAAAGAAATTACCCGACAATAGATTATCAACCGTAGCAATAGCATTTTCTAAAAGTTTTGATACGAATAATGTAAAAGTAATTGAAATTTCTGATGAAAAATTCCAAATCCAAGGAACTAAATGTCCTTTTGGGCTAGAAAATACTTCAAGAGAATTATGTGAGACTGTAATGGAGATTGACGGTGAATATTTTCGAACTGCTGTGAACGAAAAAGTACGAATAAAAATTATTAAAACTCTCGCTGAGGGTGACCCTTTCTGTGATACACTTTATGAGTTGAAAGATAAATAACTAAAAGAGATTTTTACCTAAAAAGTAATAAAAATAATAATATAATTATCCAGCATCTTTCTGCTTAATTATGTATTAAGTTTTTGAAGTAGGTAAGCCATGTTTTGACCTAAATTTTTAAATGTTTGTTTTCCTTCCGTGTCATTCATCACATCTCCGGGATTTAATCCGATACCTAAATTCCAATAGCTTGAACCTACTACAAACATTTGATTAATTAGGAAAAAATAATTCATACTCGAAAAGACATGTGTCGCTCCTGCGCGCCTTACAGCTACTACACTGGCACCCACTTTGTGTTTAAGAAGGTCACCATTCATTTTACTAACGAGACCAGCTCTTTCGATTAAAGCTTTCATTCTTGTAGTAGTATCCGCAAAATATGTAGGTGATCCTAATATTATACCATCCGCTTCTACCATTTTTTCTAAATAATCGTTTAATTTGTCAGTTTTAACTCCACATTTCTTATCTTTATTCTTAGCACATTGATAACAGGAGATACACCCTTGGATTTTATCCATACCAATCCAAATGTATTCAGTCTCAATTCCGGCACTCTTCAATTCGTCCATTACCATATTTAAACATAGGGAGGTATTACCATCACTCCTAGGACTTCCATTAAAAACAACTACTTTCATATTTAAACTTTAAATTTGTTAATTTGCTTATTTTTTACTAGCGATTTAAGGATTAAAAAGCTTTTCTCTATAATTCTTTATTCATAATCTTTTACTTTATTCTAATTTACCAAGATATTCTTCGGTATCGTATTCAATTCTAATAATTTCATTCCGTTGGTGTCTGGTAAATAAATCTTCCAATCCCAATAACATTTTTGGAAAAATGTGATTATCAGCTAAAGGAATATAAGATGCAGAAAGGAGTCTATTGTTTTAATTTAGTATTCTGAACTCAATCTCCCGTCCTTTACTATTAAAGCATTTTATACTGCTCAAATTATATGGATAAGCGATAATAAAATTGAATTTTTTTGTTTTAAAAACATTATTAATATCAACAAGAGAAGGATTAGGATTTCCAGAAGGATGTGAATGAATAGATCCCTTGAGAGTTGAATCAAAACCCATTCTACTAGGAATAAAAAGCCCAGAAGTGTTAGAAGTAATTGCTCCTGGAGGTAAAATATATTCTATCGCGATTCCATTAATGATTCTTAGAAGTCCTAATATTTCTCTCGGATGTTGATTTTTACATAACGCTAAAAGTCCATTTAGTAATTCTTTTTTAATTTTTATCTCTTTAGATTCCAAACTGTTAATGAAAGTTAATATTTCATTAATGAGATCAATAATAAAAGGAGGATTTTTTTTTTCCCATCCATTTAATAAGGGAATAATTTTATCAACTTTTCGATACATACGGTCATCTTTACTAATTAAATTAACAATTGGTTTTTTTGGGTAATTTTTAAAGTTTATTTCCAAAAAAAATTTATCTTTTAATGGAATTTTTACTTGAGAAATACAGTTTTTCTCAACAATTGCATTAGGATAAAATTCAATTATTTTACGGTATTCATCTTCAATAATATTCATAATAATACCTAAAAAATTAAATAATGAATAATTATTAAAAATTATTCTAATTTACCAAGGTATATTTCGGTATCGTATTCAATTCTAATAATACCATTCCGTTGGTGTTTGTTAAATAAATCCTCCAGTTCCAATATCATTTTTGGGAAAATAGGAGTATCAGCTAAAGGAATATAAGATGATGAAAGGACCCTACCTTTAAAACTGGTAAAATCCAATTCTTGAAAATTATAGAATGTTTCTTTTTGATAATTAAAAAAGAGATCCACATTTCCCTCATTTTTCCTTACTTCTCTAACATCTATGCCGTATTTTAAAATGAAATTTTCATAGCTATTATTAAAATCTGTTCCGGCTTTTCCGCGATTGTTCCAGATTAATGCTACATTACCATTTGGTTTTAATATTCTTTTAAATTCTCTCTTAGTCCTCTCTACATCGAACCAATGAAAAGCTTGCCCAGCAACGATAAGTTCTATACTATATTCCTCTAATCCCGTAGACTCAGCAGATCCTTCAAGACTTGTAAAATTTATATATCCATGGAGGATTTTTTCAGCAGCTTCTCTCATATCTTTATTGGGTTCAATCCCATAAACTTGGTTACCATTATCTAAGAATATTTTTGTTAGAATTCCTGTACCTGATCCGATATCGGCAATTATAGTATTTTTTGCTAGTATATTTTCCTCTTTTAGAAAATTAATAATTTCTAATGGGTAGCTTGGTCGGTATTTGTTATAGTTTTCTACTCTATTAGAAAATCTTTTCTTCGGATCAGTAGCATATTTTTTAGAGCTCATCGAGTCTCGATAGCAATTAATTGAATTAAATATTTTCTAAAAATCGCTAAATACCTTTAGATCAGGGTATTACCTATGAATGAATAGCAAGGAATTTAAGCTGATTTTACATTATAATATTTTTGGTGTTATTCATGGTGAAAAAAATAAATTTAAAATCACTTCCGAGTAATTCACCTATTAAAAATGTTCCAGAGGATTATTATCCACAGGGATGTGGAAATTGGTATGAAATCGAGGAAGGTATTGATGCCGGAAAGAAAATGTTTTTCAGAGATAGTAAACACGGAATTGGAGAACCAGAAAACACAATTGTTTTTGTTCATGGCAACCCTGAGTGCTCGTATACCTATAGAGGTGTTATAAAGCATATAGTTAACACAGCTAAAAAATCTATTAGAATTGTAGCAATGGATCACATTGGTTTTGGTTTATCAGATCAAGCATCTTTCGAAATGGTTTGCATGGATCACGCTCAGAATTTAGTTCAATTAATACGATATTTGAATCTACGGAATGTTACTCTCATCATCCACGATTGGGGTGGCCCAATCGGTATTGGAGCGTTTTTAAAATTACCCGAACGCGTAGTAAATCTAGTTATATTGAATAGTACTGTTTTCCCAATGCCACTAACGGGCATGACATTTGAGAATTATCCATTGAAGCGATTACCATGGAGTAAATTACCTAAAATAATACCTGATAACTATTGGGGTGCATTTGCATCGTTTGCTATTTTTTATACTCTTGAAAATCCAGATGAATTATTAATAAACATGCCAACCATGCTTGCCACCGCGAAAGAGAAGGGTACTTTAATGGAGCACGAAAGTGTTAGTCAAAGAATTTTTAGAGAACAATTCCAATCTAAACCAAATACATTAAGTTCAAAACGCTTAGTTCTTCAAACACCATTATGGGGTCACGGAAATTCATATAAAGAACCAACATTAGGAGAACGGGATACAACTCCATTTTATGGTTTTATACAGGACAATATCAGTAAACTCTGGAGTCCTGATGGCCAAAATATCGGTGTTCGTGCGGTTATAGGAGAACTGGATCCATTAGCAAAGGAGGAGGTCTTGCAGCAATGGGTTGATCATCTGCCTCAACTTAAAGGTCACATAAAGATTTTTAACAATTCAAACCATTTTATTGAAGAATATGAACCTGAAGCTATTGCTAATACCATAATCGATGTTGTAGGGTTGAAATAATCAAAATAAATGAAAAAAAAAAAATTAACTGTGTCTTTGTTTTATGGACGGAAGTTTTCCTCCCACTTTTAGAACTTCAATCTCTGTCTCGCTTAAAGAATGAACTAAATTGGATTCAGTTCCTTTAGTGAGATTCTTTAATGTAACATTTCCAGAGTCTATTGTTGTTAGGTCGACCTCAATTTTGTCACCTTGCTCAATCTTATCATAATCATCTTTGTTAACAAATGTTAAAGGAACAATTCCAAAGTTTATAAGATTAGCTAGATGAATTCGTGCAAACGATTTTACAATAACTGCTTTAAGTCCAAGATATTTTGGCGCAATAGCAGCGTGTTCTCTACTAGAACCTTGACCGTAGTTATCTCCTCCAACAATAAAACCGCCCTGCTTTTCTAAGGATCTTTCTGGAAAAGTTGGATCAACAATATTGAAAACAAATTTACTTATCTCTGGAATGTTCGATCGCAAAGGTAAAATTTCTGCACCTGCAGGCATTATTGCATCAGTAGTAATGTCATCTCCAATTTTAAGAAGAACCTCTCCTTCTAATTTATCTGGTAAAGGATTAAATTCAGGTAGAGGTTTAATATTAGGACCACGAACTATTTCTATAGAATCGGTGTCTTCTTTTGGTGGTATAATCATGTTGTCATTAACCATAAATTTCTTGGGCATTTTAATTTCTGGTAAATTTCCAAAAGATCTTGGATCCGTAATCTTGCCATAAATAGCAGATACTGCAGCAGTTTCAGGGCTTACAAGATATGTTTGGGCACTTTCAGTTCCAGATCTTCCAAGAAAGTTTCTATTAAACGTTCTTAAGGTTACAGCATCACTTTTTGGGGCTAATCCCATACCAATACAAGGTCCACATGCATTTTCAAGGATTCTTGCTCCCGCTTCAATTAAATATGCCATCTCCCCAGAATTAATCAGATGATCAACAACTTGGCGAGAACCTGGTGAGACTGTTAAAACAGTATGTTCGTTGATAGTTTTTCCTTTTAATATGTTAGCAGAAATTTTAAGATCTCTTAATGATGAATTCGTGCAGCTACCTATGCAAACTTGATCTACTTTTAATCCCTCTACTTCCTTCACTGTTTTTACATTTCCGGGACTATGCGGTAAGGCCACAAGAGGAACAAGTTCGCTTAGATTAATTTTAATAGTTTCGTCATAAACGGCATCCTCATCTGGTAAAATCTGAGTCCATTGGTCACCTCTTTCTTGAGAAATCAAGAATTCTTTTGTAATTTCATCAGAAGGAAATATTGAAGTCGTAGCTCCCGTTTCAGTTCCCATGTTAGTTATCGTTCCTCGTTCTGGTACTGTTAGAGTCTTTATTCCTGGTCCAGTATATTCTAATACTTTATTAACACCTCCTTTAACTCCAATTCGCCTTAATAATTCGAGAATTACGTCTTTAGCTGACACAAAATCAGGGAGCTTTCCGGTAAGAAACACATTTACAATCTTAGGCATTTTCAAATAAAATTCATCACCAGCCATTGCAGCAGCTACATCAAGACCTCCCGCTCCGATAGCGATCATGCCTACACCCCCACCTGTTGGAGTGTGACTATCACTCCCTAATAAAGTTTTACCCGGGCGTGCAAAGCGTTCCAAGTGAAGTTGGTGACAAATTCCATTTCCTGGGCGCGAAAAATAAAGTCCATATTTAGCTGCGATACTCTGGAGATATCTATGATCGTCGGGATTTTTAAAATCAGTTTGCAATGTGTTATGATCTACATAACTTACCGATAACTCAGTTTTTATACGAGGGATCCCAATTGCTTCGAATTGTAAATATGCCATAGTGCCAGTAGCGTCTTGTGTTAAAGTTTGGTCAATTTTAATACTAATGTTCGTTCCACGTTCTAATTTTCCATCAACCAAGTGGTCTTTAATAATTTTTTCAGTTAGAGTTTTCCCCATAATTTTTAACCAATGTCAATTTAGGTTTATTTTCTATTTTATAATTTTACTAAAAGTCTTAATTTAATCTATTTATGAATAAATTAGATACAAGTTATTGAAATTGAAAATATTATTAAATTTTTCCTTTAAAGAGTCGATTGAATTATCCCCTTTTCTCCCTTTAAACAAGGCATTCAAAAGAATAATTTTTATCAAATTAGAATCATTATTTCACTTTCAAAAGCTTTATCTTTATTAATTAATCTAACCAATATACATTTTAAGCAAAAGCTTTAAAAAAATCAAATTTTTACATCAATTTATAGGTGCACCTAATATTACTAAAAGTCAAGATATAGATCGAAATCTCAAAGCAGAAAATCTTGTACGAGAAACAAAAGTTCTCAATATTGCCAGATTAGCAAAAATGCTTGTAGACTTGTTTGGTCTAGATGAACCGTTTAGAAAAATTGGTAAACTAGAGACTCAAGAAATTGAGATGTGTTTAAAGAACCTAGATGGTTATATCACATTTATCCTTTCGTCCGAAAGGGCAAATTTTGAATGCTATGCAGAAAAAGCTAAAAACCCAATAGCTAAAATTACCATTAATGTAAAAGAGGAAAACATTATAAAAGTTTTAAGTAGCATAATTAGATCTAAAGCAAATTTGTTTGGTTTAATTAAACTTTTAAAATATTTAATTCCAGGAAAAATCAAAATTAAAGGTTCTTATATAGCTGCAATTAAACTTACAAGGTGTTTAATGATTGGAAAACATGAAGTATATAAAACTAGTATATGAGGATGATGACAAATGAATTTAGGGAATGATTCTTTCTTAAAATTATCAAATACTATTATAAATCCTTATATTACAAAATGGCAG
>Ga0307376_10002206_pt1 | contig 19508 bp, 17 predicted proteins | sample TR2MG_FD_202536 | JGI IMG/M metagenome (GOLD analysis project Ga0307376, IMG submission 202536) | Soil microbial communities from Risofladan, Vaasa, Finland - TR-2 | ecosystem: Environmental > Terrestrial > Soil > Coastal area > Acid sulfate soil | place: Finland: Risofladan, Vaasa | collected...
CAGTTGTTTTTTATATCCATATTTAAATCTGGGAAATGTAAGATTAGTCTCTATCTCATTCATTTGACTTAACAACTCATTGAAACTATTATTATTGAGTAATGGCATAATATTAATTAGATCATTGTTTTCATCCGGTAGAATTACATCCATAACAAAATTGGCCTGTCCATAAGGGAATTCTGCTGCAACGAACCCTTCACCGTTATATATCTTAAAATCGGCTGTCTGTTTCATCATGGGTACCTCAGTTATATTTCCATCTGGTTTAGTGAATGATTCCTGGACACTATTTTTTTCATCGAACTGTGATTTCCATTTTCCTTTGAAATATATAGCATTTATTAAAAGCATAACAGTATTGTCATTTAGTTGCTCTATCATATTCTTTATTAAACCATCAGTTTTGCTTTCGATCCAATTGTTAATTTGATTTGGAGCCATCGGGTCGGCAATATCAAATGACTTTGATTCAGCATTATAAAAATTAGTAAGGATGTTAATGAATGGGGCTTTCACTACAAAGTTATTTTCTGTCCAGACAGAATTGGCAATTGAGATATTAACTCGTTTATCAACATTTAAAAGTGCATTAGTAAGATTCTTATAAGAGTTGTTGATTTCTTCAGGATTTATTCCGTTTATTCTCAGAGCTTCAATCATAGCTTCACGTGTTGTACCGTTAGCCCCATTTAAAGTCATTGATAGTGCAAGGGAAATGCTGAGAGGAGAGATGATAATATTTTCAGACTCACTTGAATTATCTAGCACATTTTTAAAAATATCGAAAGCAAATGTGTTCTCTGATTCAATGAGCAAAACCTGCTCAGTAGTCAGAGTTATCGGAACAGGTTCAACTGGGAAATCCTCAATGGGATTTTTACTGCATGATTCGAATAGTATTGGTATTCCAATCAAGAATATAACTAGTTTAAAGATATTTTTAATCATAGGATTATCTTATTTACAACAACTTAAAATTTAATTAGAATAATTTATTCAGGATGAGATTGTAATACACTCAATAGCAGAATCAAAAATCATGCCACCTGGTTATGATTTTTTCCTCTATTTTTTTTTGATGTCTCCAGATATGCCATGATGTAGATAAATGATGCAATAAAAAATATCATTCCAAGTATCAGAAGCAAAATAAATACAAGAACCGATGGTTTTTCCAGACCAGGAATAGGATGTTTTAACCGATAAATATATCCGTATACAGTACAAATAAGAACTATTAATGAGATGATAAAACTGAAGATGATTGCTGTCCCATCAAGTATTCTGGTTGTTTTATAAAATTTTGTGTTTGTAAAGCTCCTGTATGATGTTCTGGCATAGGCATTTGCGCGTTTACGAGACCTGTTTTGCCTGTATTTTCTCCAATCCTCCATTGTCTGGTAATAAGTCTGTTCCTCAGTTATTATTTTATTTTGATTTGATAGGAGAAATTCGTAGGCTTCAGTTATATTGATAAACATGTCTTTTGCATTGGGAGCATGATTAATATCAGGGTGATAAATTCGTGCTTTCTTCCTGTATGCACTCTTTATCTCCTCCACAGTTGAATTACATGGTATACCTAATATTTCGTAATAATCTGCTATTGTCATAATTGCCTGAAGAAAAAGATAGTACAATTAACAAATAATTCTTCTGCTTTCAAGGGGAATTATATTTTTTCCTTTTCGGATTAAAATTGGCTATTTTAATTATAACATTCCGAGATTCCCCATACTTTTAATCACCTAAATTTCAAACTTTTTGGGTGGTAAGTCCTAAAGAAGGGATTACGTAAAATTTAGGATCCCTTTTTGATGTAGGTGAAGAAGGGTCCAAAACAAGTACCTGAAGAAATGTAAAGCTCAAGCATTTAGCTCTTTACATGGAATAGTTGTTTATTGGTTAGTATTATTGTTACTATTTTACTATTCCTGTAAACCCCATGAATGCCAAAGCCATGATACCTGCTATTACAAGCGAAACAGGAACACCCTTCATACCATTTGGTACATCAGCAAGTTCCAGTTGTTCCCTTATCCCTGCAAGAATAATGAGGGCTAGGCCGAACCCTATTGCTGTTGAAGCGCTATATACTACTCCTTCAATCAGGTTATACTCCTTCTTTATAACAAGAATAGCAACCCCAAGGACAGCACAGTTTGTTGTTATAAGCGGAAGGAAGATGCCAAGGGCCTGGTATAACGACTGGCTAACCTTTTTAAGTATTATCTCTACCATCTGGACTAAAGAAGCAATAACAAGAATGAATGTTATTGTTTGCATAAAAGCTATGCCAAGTCTATTCAGTATATATGTCTGAATTAAATATGTAACTATCGTTGCAAGCACAATAACAAAAGTAACAGCTCCCGTCATTCCCAGGGCAGTATTTACTTTGTTTGAAACACCTAGGAAAGGGCATATTCCAAGGTACTGAGCAAGTACAACATTATTAATAAATATTGCCGATATGATAATCAATATATATTCCATTTCAGACTTTTTTATGTTTTCTTAATCCGGTTTACAAGAGCTATTAGATATCCAAGTGCAATGAAAGCGCCAGGAGCCAGTATAAAAACCAGTATGCCATCTCCAGGTATAAACTTATAGCCAAAAATTGCTCCGCTGCCTACTATCTCGCGAAATGCTCCTAAAATACCAAGAGCCATGGTAAATCCAAGTCCCATTCCAAGTCCGTCTATTAAGGAAGATAAAACGGAATTTTTACTGGCAAAAGCTTCTGCTCGTCCTAATACAATGCAGTTTACAACGATCAGTGGTATAAATATCCCAAGCTTTTCGTACAGATCTGGCACATAAGCCTGCATTAACAGGTCAACTATTGTTACAAACGAAGCGATTATCACGATGAATGCCGGAATCCTCACCTTATCAGGAATCAGACCAGAGAGCAACGATATCACTACATTTGATCCTACAAGTACAAAGGTAGTTGCTATTCCCATTCCCATTCCATTAAGTGATGAAGAGGTAGTTGCAAGTGTTGGACACATACCCAGTACTAATACAAGTGCCGGATTTTCTCTGATAAATCCTTTGGAAAAGTTTTGTAACTGATTCATTTTAATTCTCCTTTCTGTAAGGTATTGTATGCACGTTGAACTGCGTCGCAAAATGCTCTGGAACTTATTGTAGCTGCAGTTATCGCATCAACATCACCGCCATCTTTTTTAACTTTTAGCTGGAAGTCTGATGGATTTTTTTCATTGAACTGATCCTTGAAGGTTAGTTCAGTCATCTTGGTTCCAAGACCTGGTGTCTCCTTTTGTTGCAGAACAGAAATATTGATGATCGTTCCATCAGGTTTAAACCCTGCCATTAGACTGATATTGCCATTAAACCCATCTTTCGTATAAGTATTTACTGCATATCCTATAATAGCATCGTTGTTCTTTGCAGGGTAAATATCCAGACTGTCACCTTCTCCGGTTGGTAGCCTGAACATTTCTTCATTTGGATTATTGTTAAACTCAGGGACAACCTGTTTAATTGCCATTAGTTTCTTATTCAGAATCGAGAGTTCTATTGGTTTTTTTGTGAACTCATATACAAAGCCCAGACAAGTTGAGGCTGCTAGGGCTATCAGTGTCAGTGCCAAAGCCATATTCCTGAATGTTGATTCGGTTTTAGCCATGATTCACCTCCTCACCAAATCGTTTTGGTTTAATATAAGTGTTCATAAGTGGTACAAATGCATTCATAATAAGTATTGCAAAAGAGACGCCTTCAGGGTAAGCTCCGAAAACCCTTATGATGACAGTAAGGAATCCAATTCCACACCCGTAAATGATCATAGCTTTCGGGTTCATTGGGGAAGTTACATAGTCCGTTGCCATATAAATTGCTCCCAGGAGAACACCCCCGGCAGCTAAATGAAACATAGGGTTGGCATTTGTCTCAGGATTTATTAACCATAGTATAGTGGTAAATAAAGCTACCGTTCCTAAAATTGACACAGGTATATGCCAAGTAATTATTTTTTTGTAAAGCAGATATGCAAATCCCAGGATTAGGGCAAAAGCAGCTACCTCCCCCATAGATCCGGCCATTTTACCCATAAACATTTGGTAAGTTGTTGGAATTTTTTCCATTAGTTGAGACAAAGGCTCTCCGTTTTTTATTCCTTCCTTAATTATTGCCAAAGGTGTAGCGCCGGTTATTGCATCTGTATAAGCCGTTTTTAAACCCTCTGGTACCGGCCAGCTGGTCATCTGTACCGGGAAAGATATAAGCATAAAAACCCGTCCGACTAAAGCTGGATTGAAAGGATTATTTCCTAATCCTCCAAAAGTCATTTTTGCAATACCAATAGATACGAGACTTCCAATTACAACTATATGAACAGGAATATTTGATGGGAGGTTGAAAGCAAGCAGGAGCCCTGTAACTAAAGCCGAACCATCATTAATTGAAAGAGGTTTTTTAAGAATGAACCTCTGAATAAAGTATTCAAAGAGCAAACAGGATACAATTGAAGTGGCAGTAACTATGACTGCCCCAATGCCAAAATAAATAACAGAGGTAATGAACGCAGGAATCAGAGCCAGAACCACTCCAAACATCAGCTTTTTTGTGGTCTCAACACTCTGTATATGTGGCGATGGAGATATATTTAGGAGATTACTCATAAGTATAATTATGTAGCTGGTTATTTCGTATTTCTTTCGCGTGCTATCTTCATTACAGTTGATTTACCGAGTCTTATATAGTCTAGCAATGGTCTTCCTGCCGGGCATATATAACTGCATGACCCACATTCCATACAATCCGTTATCCTTTCATTTTCTGCTCTTTCGAAAAGCCCTTTTTTAGTTAGTGTCATTAGCAGATATGGTTCCAGGTTAAGAGCACATGCAGAAATACATTTTGCACATCTTATACAGGGATTAATATCATATCTTTCTGATTCATCTTTTGGAAAAAGAATTATACCTGAGGTGCCTTTTACCACAGGAATGTAAGTATTATTAAGAGCTTTTCCCATCATGGGGCCGCCATTTACAATTTTCCCGGTATCTTCTGGCATACCTCCGGCAGCTTCAATTAGTTTACTGATAGGTGTTCCCGTTCTTACAAAATAATTACCTGGAGATGTAAGGGATTTGCCTGTAATTGTTACAACTCTTTCAAAAAGTGGCTTATTCTTCTGTATTGCTTCGTACACAGCAAAAGCAGTTCCTACATTATGTACTACAGCTCCAACATCCAGAGGTAGTCCGCCTGATGGCACTTCTCTGCTAATAAGGGCTTTTATAAGCTGCTTTTCTGCACCCTGAGGATATTTGACTTTAAGAGCATGTACAGTAATACCTGGAAACTCGGTTGCAAGTTTTGTCAAATGTTCTATTGCGTCGGGTTTATTGTTCTCAATTCCAATCTTTGCACTTTCAACTTTAAGGGCTTTCATAAGTATTGAAACCCCGATGAGAATTTCTTCTCCTCTTTCAAGCATTAACCGGTGATCAGAGGTTAGAAATGGTTCACACTCTACTCCATTTATAATAAGAATATTGCACTTTTTACCTTGTGGAACGGTGAGCTTAACATGAGAAGGGAATGTTGCTCCTCCCAATCCAACTATACCTGATTCAAGGCATCTTTTTGTTATCTCTTCGGACGACAGTCTGATCTCTGTGATAATATCACTGCTTCTGTCAATAGTTTCTATCCACTCATCACCTTCAACATCAATGAAAACAGCAGTTTGTTTATAACCTGTTGTATCAATTAATGTATCAATCTTATTAACCTTACCCGAGACTGATGAATGAATATTTGCTGAAACAAAACCTTTGCTGGTAGCGATTAATTGTCCTGTCTTCACAAAATCTCCTTTCTCAACAATTGTTGTTGCAGGTACTCCGATATGTTGAGAAACAGGTATCGCAACACTTTCAGGAATAGGTAGATATTCTAGAGCTTTATTCGCTGTTATCTTGTTTTCTATTGGATGAATACCTCCAGGGGTAAATGTTTTCAACACTGTAATATTTATTAAGAATCCGTTAATTGTAACTAATAAGTCGGAAGATTGAAGATTGAATTTTGAAAATTGACTCACATTCCTTCATTTCTGTCTCATATTATTTTCTTCTTGCATCTATATCTATGGCTTTGTGCCTGATCATATTCTTTTCAAATTTGAATTTGGCTATTATTGTTTATTCTCTTCCTTCTTATGACTTCCGGCTTACGCCTCCGATATATTTTAAATTTAATAGCTGCAAGAAAATCATTTATCCGATTTAATTTCCTCCTGGACTTCAACTTTGGGTTTTCTTGGTGGAAAGTTAAGTTCAATAATTGAATTGGTAGGACATTCTAATACACATTTTCTGCAGAACGTACATTTCTTTGCATCAATATAAGCAAGATTATTTTCAATTGTAATTGCATCAAATGCACAGACATTGAAACACTTAGAGCATGCAATGCAAGCTACCTTACAGGATCTTCGTGCAGGACCACCCTTATCACAATTAGAGCATGCAACATAAATTTTCCTATCTTTTTTTGCTTTTTTGCGAAGTTCAATAATATTCCTGGGGCATGCTCTGACACAAGCACCACAAGCTACACAGTTATCATCAATAATGACCGGTAATTCGGTTATTGGATCCATATACATGGCATCGAAAGCACAAGCTCTTACACAATCGCCATTCCCCAGACAACCATAGCTGCAGTCTGTTTCGCCAATATAAAGATTGTGTGATATTCTGCAATCTTTTGCGCCATCATATTTTGAAGTACGAGGTCTGTATTCAGGTGCCCCGTTACAAAGTAATACTGCGACAAGTGGATCGACAATGGGTGCCTCTTTGCCCAATATTTTAGCTGCCATATCCATCACTTCAGCACCTCCTACCGGACAATTAAGACCTTCAAAGGTTTCGGCCTTGACCAGAGCCTCTGCAAAATTGCGGCAACCTGGAAATCCACAACCCCCACAGTTAGCTGCTGGAAGAACTTCCTGTACCTTATCAATCCTGGGATCTTCAACCACTCTAAACTTTTGAGCAATAAAATAGAGAATCACAGCTGCTATAAGGGCAAGCAGACTCAGACTTATAATTGTTATGAGAATCGTTGGACTCATTTGTTAAACTTTTAACATAAAAGTAAATCTTTCATTAATCTTCTTCCTGTAAAAGAATAGAATAATATAGTAAGGTATTAAGATTCCGATAGAGGTAACCCCGGCAATTAATTCAGGTATTTTCATTGAGATTAGGGTAATAAGTAAAATGATAACTGCAAACAAAGGAATAAGATACCCTAAAAACAATGCAGTATAACCCATCGATTGTTTCATAAGTATCGTTACTATATCGCCAGGATGTACATCATAGTTTCCGGATACCTCAATAATTTTTTCTTCCTTTCCTGAAAGTGTACAACTACCTTCAGCATGGCAACCTGAACAAGCAGATGCAGAAGATATAGTGACAATAACAGATTCATCATTTACCACTTGAACAATACCTGTATGATCAATTGTTCCGTGACTCTTTGAATTACTCATGAAATATTCTGAAAATTGCAATTCGCAAATTTATAAATACGGGGCAATTGAAGAATGTTTTTTATCATTTTTTAATATAAGTGTTGGGAATTATACATAAAAACTCACTGATTTTCTTCTTATACCCCGTCTCCAGGGGGAGCGAAGCAAATGAATTTACTCCCCTGGGTGATGGGCTGAATTTAGTGATTTTCAAGCTTTTAATTATGCTTAATTCATGATTTAAGATTATCAAATTTGTTATAAATATGATATTATTTATTTTGATTTTAAATAGACATTTTTTAACTGATGTTACTCCATGATTGTTTTTGACTGAAAAGATGTTTCAATTCAAGAGAGAGAATAAGGTTTTTTGTATCCTTAAGACCTGGATCTTCTGCAAGAATATCTTCTGCAATATTTCTTACATATTCAATTAGCTGTCCGTCTTTACCCAGATTAGCTATCTTCAGGTCAAATGGTATTCCACTCTGTTGTGTCCCTTCAATATCGCCCGGACCTCTCAACTGAAGATCGGTTTCAGCTATTTCGAAACCATCATTGGTTCTGACCATTACTTCAATTCTTTTGGTAGCCTCTTGTGATAATCTATCAGAAGTCATAAGGATGCAATATGACTGGTCGGCTCCTCTTCCAACACGACCTCGTAACTGATGTAACTGCGATAAGCCAAACCTCTCAGCACTTTCAATCACCATTACAGAGGCATTCGGAATATCAACACCCACCTCAATAACAGTAGTAGCAATAAGAATATGTGCATGACCATCCTTAAAAAGTTTCATTGAGACCTCCTTGTTTGCAGATGTCATTTTCCCATGTACAACACTTATACAATATTTCGGAGCCGGAAAGACTCTTGAGATTGTATCCCATCCATCCTCAAGGTCCTTGTAATCCATCTTTTCAGATTCTTTAATAAGTGGATAGACAATATAGATCTGGCGATGTTCAGCAATCTGATTCCTTATGAATCCAAAAACTTTATTCCTTTCGGAATCAGTAAAATGCATCGTTTTAATAGGGATTCTGCCAGGCGGTAATTCATCTATTACAGAAACATCAAGATCTCCGTAAAGTGTCATAGCAAGTGTTCTGGGAATTGGAGTAGCTGTCATTACCAGAATATGAGGTGGATTGAGATTTTTTTGCCAGAGCCGTGCTCTCTGCTCAACGCCAAATCTGTGTTGCTCATCAATAATCACCAATCCAAGATTACTGAACTGAACATTATCTTCGAGAAGTGCATGTGTCCCGATTAATATATTCAGAGAGCTGTCAAGAAGAGACTCGGCTATAGATTTGCGCGAAGTTTTCCTTGATGAACCTGTCAGCAGGCAAATTTGTATATCGATACCTTCAAGTAGTTTACAGATTGTATTATAATGTTGATTGGCAAGTATCTCAGTAGGGGCCATAATACAAGTCTGGTAACCATTATCTATTGCTATTAGCATGCTCATTAATGCTACCAGTGTTTTTCCGCTTCCAACATCACCCTGTAGTAGCCTGTTCATCTGTCTGCCTGAGCCAAGGTCCTTCCTTATCTCCTTCATTACTCGTTTCTGAGCTTCCGTAAGATCAAAAGGTAAATTGTCGTAATAGAAATTGTTAAAATTCTCTCCTACACTTGAAAAGATAAATCCCTTATATTTTTGATTCCGGTTGGTTTTGAATCTTAATATATTTAATTGAATATAGAAAAGTTCCTCAAATTTAAGACGATATCTGGCTTTTTCAAGTTCATCAGGATTAGCCGGGAAATGAATTTTATGGAGTGACTCATGAAGATCCATAAGCTTAAATTTTGAAACAAGATATGGCGGTAATGTTTCCGGTATTCTAAATCTCATCTGTTTTAACAGATTCCCAATAAGCTTACTGAAAGTCTTAGATGTTAAATATTGGTTTTTCAGTTTTTCAGTGGAGCTGTACTGGGCCTGAAGTGCAGAGTTAATCCTTTCTGCTATTTTATTGGAAGCTTCAATTTCAGGATGTATTATGTTAATTATTCTGTTGAATACCGTTGGTTTTCCAAATATAATGTACTCAACACCCATGGGATAGCTACTTGTTATCCATTTAGCCCCCTTGAACCAAACCAGCTTGATAGTTCCTGTTTCGTCATTAAACTCAGCAACTAGGCGTTTTCCCGTGCCATGCCCCTCTGTTGAATACCCTGTTATTATGCCTCTGATCTGAACGTAAGGAAGGTCGGGATCAAGATCTTCGATTTTATAAAATCTGGTTCTGTCAATATATTTATATGGAAAATAATAAAGAAGATCACGAAAGGTAGAAATATTAACTTCTTTACTAAGCAGGTCTGCTCTTTTTGGACCAACTCCCGACAAGTAGGTTATATTTGTATCGAGAAAATTCTCTATTATCATTCCGGAAAAGAGTAAATGCAAAAGATATCCGAAATTAACTATTTTTGAAAAACTGACCTAATTTAGAGTATTAAGAAAGCAGTTGAAAAGTTAAAGAGGTTGAAAAGGTTGAACAAATGAACTGACATTGTGGGTTAATTGTTTGCACCACCTGCGCGAATCTCCTTCACTTAGTCTAGGGGAGCAAAGGCTGCAGCTAATCACTCCAATCTGTTATAATATAAATTCTGATATGTTTTTTTTCAGGCTTGCCAGGTATTTGAAATACATACTGTACTCAGGACATAAGTGGGGACATGGTATTCACAGTCCGTTTGTTTTTAATCTTGTATCACATGTTTTCCGGAATAATATTGACCCTGGTATTGTCTGTAATATAGAAAATATCAGGAAGAGATTAATTTCTGATAGCAGATCGATCATTGTCAAAGACTTAGGCTCAGGGGCAAAATCACAGATCACGAACTTAAAGAAAGTGTCAGATATGGTAAGGAACGCTGCAGTACCAATGAAATATGGAATCCTTTTGTCAAATATGGCAATTGAATTTGGCAAACCACTAATTATTGAATTTGGTACATCTTTCGGGATCAGTACAATGTATTTGGCAGGTTCATGCCCCGGCACCATGGTTTATACTATTGAAGGATGTCCTGCGACAGCTGAAATTGCACTACGTAATTTCAATGATACAGGTTTGAATAATATTAAAATATTTACGGGATCGTTTGATGATATTTTACCGGGTATTGCAAACTCGCAAAATAAACCGGGACTTGTTTTTATTGATGGAAATCACCGGAAGGATCCTGTTGTGAATTATTTTAATAAAATGGCTGAAATATCAGATAGCAATACAGTTATCATCATTGATGATATCAACCATTCAAAGGAGATGGCGGAAGCCTGGAGTGAAATAAAAAGATATGAAAATGTCTCATTTACAGTTGATATTTTCAGGATGGGTATTGTATTTTTCAGGAAAGGTATGAATCATAATGACTATATAATCAGATATTAACAAAAATTAAGAGTATATAATTTATTATTTAACTTATTTAATCTAATTTCGGAAATTCAAATTTTACACACCATGGACAAAGTAATTGAGATTCAGAATATTGTAAAAAATTATCAGATTGGATCAGTGATTGTCAGGGCTTTAAGATCAGTCACAATTAATATTGAGAGAAATGAATATGTAGCTATTATGGGGCCATCAGGTTCTGGTAAATCTACTTTAATGAACCTTGTCGGATGCCTTGATACTGCATCAAGCGGTAGTTATATTCTTAACGGGATTGATGTAAGTAAAATGGAAGATGATTATCTCGCTGAGATCAGGAATAAGGAGATTGGGTTTATTTTTCAAACGTTTAACCTTTTACCGCGTTATACTGCACTGGAAAATGTTACATTGCCACTTATATATGCAGGAGTATCTAAGATTGACAGGGAAAAGGTTGCCATCGAAACTCTTGAGCAGGTTGGCCTGGCTGACAGGATGACCCATAGACCAAACGAACTGTCAGGTGGTCAGCGTCAGCGTGTAGCTATTGCCAGGGCACTTGTAAATAAACCATCAATTATTCTGGCCGATGAGCCTACCGGGAACCTCGATAGTAAAACTTCGATTGATATTATGGGACTTCTTGATGATATTCACAGAAAAGGAAATACTGTAATCGTTGTAACCCATGAGGAAGATATTGCAAAACATGCTGCCCGGATTATTAGACTCTTTGATGGTGAAGTATCACAAGACTATCGGAACGAATCATATGTTAAAGCATAATTCTACAATCATCTTTTTTGTCTCTGTTTTAATTGAACTATGAAGATCTATACTTTAACTGGTGATGATGGTACTACCTCATTGTCAGGAGGTAGAAGAGTTCCTAAGCATTCACCGCGGGTGGAGGCATATGGTTCTGTAGATGAGCTGATTGCCTGGTTTGGATTATTACGTGATCATGATGAAAATCTAAAAAGAAAAGATTTACTTATTTACATCCAGGATCAACTAATGCGATGTGCTGCAGCATTGGCCAATGACCCGGAAAATAACAAAAATAAAAAAATATTACCTGACGCTGATTGTACTTTAGTAATTGAGAAAGAAATTGACACCATGGAGGACACTCTTTCTCCATTGAAAGATTTCATTTTACCTGGAGGGAATAAACTTGCATCATATTGTCATATAACCAGATGTGTCTGTCGTAGAGCCGAAAGAGCCGTTTCGAGGCTAAACGAACATGAAGAATCTCCTTTAATAGTAAAAAAATTCTTGAACCGACTTTCTGATTTTTTATTTGTATTAGCTCGTCGTATCGTCTTAGACTCAGATAATGAGGAAGTTAAGTGGATTGTATGATATATAATAATTCTTAAAAAAGGTGTTGTTTTTTAAGTAAATTATTCTATATATTTGCAAACTTTAATAAAGCTTAAATTAATCAGGAAAATATGTACTGGACACTTGAATTAGCATCAAAACTTGAGGATGCTCCATGGCCTGCCACTAAGGATGAGCTGATTGATTTCGGCATTAGATCAGGTGCCCCTATGGAAGTTATTGAAAATCTGCAGGAGATAGAAGATGAGGGAGATATCTATGAAAGTATTGAAGATATATGGCCTGATTATCCAAGTAAGGACGACTTCTTCTTCAATGAGGATGAATACTAAGAAAGAGGTTTATTTAAGCCTCTTTTTTATTGTTTGAATATATCCATCTTATTTTTAGGTCTCAGATTATCAGCCCAGCTGAAACCGTCAAGTCGCAATGACCTTGGATCTGCTTGTACAGGAGGATTGATAACTCCTTCAGAGTCTTCATATTCATAAATTTCTGTTATTTCACCATCTTTAACATAAGCCTCAATTCTTGCACATTTAGATTGGTTGATTCCAGTGATGTCAGGTCCGTCAAGCAGAAAATATATAGATTCCCCGTTTCCTTTTATATCTATTTTATGCAATTCATTATTAATAAAATAGCCGATGAGAGACCTCCCTTTTATTTGATTAAAACTTATTGAGTCTATCTGGCTTGTTACGAAAGCTGAGTTATACAGTTCTAATCTCTCTGCTTTTTGATTTTTTGTGAAAATTGCCATAGACTCGGAGACAAGTTGGTTTTGATCAGACCAGATTATTGGAGATTTGTAAAATCTAATAACAGAATCCTGAAATGAGTAGGAGAGGGAATCACACTTAGCCTGCAGGTCTTTACTGAAAATTCGGCAGCCATAATATGCCCTCATCAGCCTGTAGGTATTTCCCAACGTATCGGATACAGTAATTGAAATTATGGTATCAGCATGCAGGAAAAGAGAGTCCTCATTTGAAAACTGAATGAACATTGCCCTGTCTGTTATCATAAATTTTTCGGGCTGTTTGAAATACCATGCATAGTTGCCTTTTACGATAAGGCTGTTTGTAGTATCTTCAATGACGACATTTCCGAATGATTCACCAAAACCTGTTTTATCATCAAAATAAATGGAATCACCATGAATTATCTGTTTTCGTGTGTCTATTACAGCATTTTTCCATAGACTGGTAAGCTCCTTTTTAGTGTCATACCATCCTTTTTCACAATACAGGTACAGGCTGTCTCCATTCAATTCAGTAGGTCCGGTAAAGAAAGCAGTTTCAGTTTGTGTATTGTAATCCATAGTGTCAGCAGTCATTATATAATCCGGATTTACAATTTTAACACTATCCTTAAAATGCACCAATTTTTCGGAAACATAGTAAATACCAATAGTACTTGTGAGAGTATTTTCAGCATTTGTTATTCTGCCTTTTTGATCGTAACGGGCAATTTCATTCTTAACGTCATAATTGATTTTATCTGTATAGAGATGAGTTTCTTTATCAATCAATTCAACATTGCCGATAACAATTGCAATTTCACTTTTCCCATCATAAAAAAGATAGTCCCCAAACAGATCAAGAGTATCTCCCTGTTCGATGTGAACTTTGCTAAATGCTGATACCTGGTTTTTGTCAGGAGAATAATGGGCACTGTCGCACGACATTGTTATTGCGTTGTGTTCTATTAAAACACTACCTATGAAATGATGAATGTCTTTTCCGCTCTGTTTATCTCTTACAATAATGTCCTCATCAGCATATTTCAGCTCTATTTTTTTTTTCGTAGACCTTATTGATGGAGTTTCCTGCGACAGAATATTTGGTGAAAATAGCAGGAAAACAGTGGCATAGAGTATATGTCTCAGGTTGACAATTCTTAAGAGGTAACTGAAGAAACTTATTTCAACCATCCATTTTTTAAAAAGTCGCATGATTTATATTCCTCACTTATTTTCAGATAGGTGGTTTCTATCTTTCCTTTAATCCACTTTTCATAAACCTTAGTCCTTTCATCCATTAAGGCGGCGTTGTAAATGTCCTGATAATCATCCTTAAGATTTGCAGTATGTGCTGGCAGTTCTCTGTCAAGCTTTGCTATTCTGAAAACAACATTATTGTTTTCATCGGTTGTTCTAAAAGGATCTGATATTTCACCAACTTTCAGGTTTCTGACTTGCATATACATTTCAGGATTCAATTCTTCGAGCGAGAACCATGTAACCCGATCAGAAGGATTTGAGCTCACAAATTTACCTCCGTTTATCCTGCTGTCTTTGTGGGAGGAGAATCGCATTGCAGCATCCTTGAACTTCAGACTGTCTTTTCTTATCAGGTTTGCCAGGCTATCAAGTTTCGCAATTGCCTTAAGTTCTTGTTCCGGTTTAACTTTAGGTCTGATAAGAATATGACGTGTATTGACCATTTCACCCCTTCGATCGATAAGCTGGATTATATGGAATCCGAATTTAGTTTCAATAATCTTAGAGACAGTATTCTTAGAGAGACTGAAGGCTGCATCAGAATATTCCTTTTCGGTCTCACTTCTGGTCCTGTAGCCAATTTCACCACCGTTTTTTGCAGATTCAGTATCTTCTGAGTACATAACTGCCAGTATATTAAAGCTCTTGCCTTCAAGTATCTGGCTCCTGATGTCAAGAAGTTTCTGGCGGGCTTCAGCTTTATTTTCTTCATTAGAAGGAGGATTTATCTGTATAATACTTAATTCGTATTTTGCCGGTACAACAGGAAGACTGTCTTTTGGAATTGAAGAATAGTATCTTTTTAAGGCAGATGGAGTAACAGTAATATTACCTGCTATTTCAGTCTGCACTTCCCTCACAATTTCCTGTTCCATCATAGTTTTCTTTATATCTCTTCGTATCTCGACAATACTTTTTTTAAAAAACTCTGCAAGTGCTTCTTCACTACCAGCTCTTCTGATAGCATCATTCATTCTCATGTTAAGTTCTGCTTCCACTGCATCATCAGTAACTGTGATGCTATCGATCCTGGCCTGGTCGAGGAATAGTTTTGAAATAAGCATTTCTTCAAAAATATTACATCTAAGCTCATCCACAGGAGTCCTGTTGCCACTTCTTCTAAGATCAGCGACGGTATTCTCCAGATCTGAAAGATAGATAACTTCATTACCCACAATGGCTGCAATTGATTCAACAAGCACTTGAGAACTAGCAGTGAACAATCCGGGTAAAAACAGAATAATAAATACCAGGTGTATTTTTATATTTCTTTTTATCATAATGTAGTTGATTTCGATCGGGTGAAGTAATTTGACACTAAATGTAATATTTGGTTCATCTTAATTAATAAATTTTGAAACTATTTTCTTTAAGCGCCTCATTATAGATTCCATTCTCTAATGACCTTAAAAATTCAAATCTTCGGGTATTCCAAATAATTCTTTTTATATCATCTCTTACATATTCAAAAGGGGCAATTGATGATCTGAGCCTGTAATCTCTGATTGATACTAAATATACTGAGTTGGAGTCAGTTGTTTCGAAAAAGGTGTTTCTCTTTAAAAAATTCTCCTCATTGGCAATATCTTCCTGAAGTTCGACTGAAAGGATGTCCATTGAAACCCAATCTTCATTGAAGTCGTCAAATTTTTCTGCAAACTGAAAACAATAGCTCTCAAGCTGCTGAAGATCGCTCTGATCATTAGAACGTGCCAATAATTTTATTTTGCTGAGGTCAGGCGCTTCAACTGGTAGTTTAATAAACAGAGCTTTAACTATGTTTGAGTGCAATACAAAGCTATTTTCATTTTCGGTATAATAGTTTTGCAGTTCTGTTTCGGATATTACTGTATCCATCTTCTCAAGCATCATTTGTCTCTGATACTGATATATTACTAGATTTGTCCTTGTTTCCTCAATCTGTTTTGCTATTTCATTCTTTAATTCAGGTGATAGGTTTTCTTCAGCTTTCTTTAAAAGCAGTTTTCTCTTTGACCAATTGTTAATATAATTATGAATTATAGCTGTACTGTCAGAATCATTAATTCCATGCTGTATTAATTGAGGTATCTCATCATAATATAGAATATCCTTACCTATTTCTGCAACAGGAATTCTCTTAGCTGTGTTATTGTAGTTTTTACAACCCAATAAGAGAATTAGATATATTAGTAGAATTGCTGTTTTATTCATTGTTCAATTTTATCTTCACCTCATCAAATACCAAATTGTCAATCTTAACGTTATATTTTACCTTTAATTGTTCTTTCCACTCACTCTCCAGATATTCCTGGTAACCTAATATCATTTCTCCCAGAACCTCATTAAATGACTTCGGTACAGGTTCGATCACTTTTTTTATTACAATAATTGTAGGTACCCCATCCTTTTGGATATAATGCGAACCTTTAATCCATTGAATATTATCAATATCAGTATCATCGCCCTTGTGCCATAATCCATTTTCTATATTAAGCAAAGTATCATTATTTATGTTGAACTTTTTTATAAGACGAACCTCAAAATCAGATTTCCCTGAGTGTTTTTTATATATTGATACAAATTTTTTATTTTCATTGGATGATTTTAGTGAATAAATTGTTGCTTCAATCTCAGGGGTTGTAAGATGGCTGTTTTTATGATCTTCATAATAGTTTTTAAGTCCTGAAGAGTCTTCGGTAACCTTGTTCCATATTTTTCTTGAAGATATTTCGAAAAGTAGCATTCCATCGTGGAATTCTTTCATCAGATATCTGAATTCAGGATATTTCTTTTCCAGAACTGAGTTTTCATAGCTGGTTATATGATTGGATACCTGTGTGTCTAATGAGCGATTAATGAAAACCGATGAATCGTGAGTAACGATCATTGAACCCCTCCTCTCAATATAGTCTGCAAAATTTCTTGTTGTAAAGCGCTGATCTGCAAATGAGTAAATATTGCCTCCAGGCATGTTTGTTCTATTATATCTTCTTAAACCCTTAATAATGAGAGAATCGGTATTTTTAACAAACCAGTCATAATTAGTCTGGTTAATTTTGAATTTATACTCTTTTTTAAGTTTTTCAACAAATGACGTTTTACTTATGGAATTCAGATACGATTGGTTTATCTTACTTTCGAGATATGATCTTGATTGCTCAAATGATCCAGGTTGAGCCCTGTCTAAAAGTTTTATAATATGCCATCCATAAATAGTACGTACAGGTTTTGTATAGGTGCCAGTATCTACAATAGAAAATGCAGCCTCGGAAAAATCACTAATAATCTCTCCTGCACCAAACCAGTTAAGTTCACCACCTTTTGCGGCAGATTCCTGATGATCGGAATATTTTTTTGCTAGTTCCCCGAATGATTTTCCTTCCTGTAACTGATTATAAATATTAAATATTTCCTCTTCCGCCTTTTTTGCTTCTTCTTCCCCTGCTCCTGGAGGTGCAGATTTCATAATGTGCGATACCTTTATCTTGCCTTTTGCCGGGCGCTTATCTGCAGTTTTAATAATATGATATCCATAAGGTGTTCTGACCGGCATCGATATTTCACCCTTTTTAAGAGAATATGCAACATCCTCAAATGGCATTATCATCTGGAATACTGTAAAATAGCCTAAATTACCTCCATTAACTTTAACTGACTGATCGTCTGAGGTTCCGCGGGCTACCTGCTCGAATGATTCTCCTTTAATAATTCTTTCTCTTATATCTAAGGCTTTTTCCCATGCCTTGAGAGTATCTTTTGCAGAAGCTTCTGCAGGGACTTCTACCAGAATATGCCAGGCGTTTATTTCAGTTAGCGATCTCTGAAATGATCTCTGGATCAATTTTTCTTTTGTCTGGTTATCAGTAAGGTAGGTCTGGGCAAGCTGATTTCTATATCCATTAAGCTCATTTTTGAATGCCTTAGTTGTATCTAAACCATAATTAATTGCATCAGCAACTTTAAGTTTAAAAACTATATAATCTTTTAGATATTCAGAAAGATCCAACCTTGCATCAGGTTCCAGACTCTTTTTATACATCCTAATAAATTCTCCCGCTTGTACCTCATTGCCATCTATAGTCATCAATACCTTATTATCCAGATCCTGCGCCATGCAAAAAACCGGTAGCAGAACAAATATGATAAAAGATAAACCTGACTTCATCAGTATAAGTTAATACCTGTTATTCAAACGATTTCCTGCTATAGTTTGGAGCTTCCCTTGTTATAGAAACATCATGCGGATGGCTTTCAACAATACCTGAATTAGTGATCCTTACAAATTTTCCATTCTTTTTGAGAACGGCGATATTTTTAGCACCCAGGTATCCCATTCCTGCTCTCAATCCTCCAGTCATCTGGTATATAACTTCGGAAAGTGTTCCTTTGTATGGTACCCTTGCTGCGATTCCTTCAGGAACCAGTTTCCTGATATCATCTTCAATGTCCTGATAATATCGATCTTTTGAACCCTGTTGCATCGCCTCAATTGAGCCCATTCCCCTGTATGCCTTAAACTTACGTCCGCTAAAAATTATTGTTTCTCCTGGTGATTCTTCAACACCGGCAAAGAGTGAACCTGCCATTATTGAATCAGCACCCGCCGCAATAGCTTTTATAATATCTCCCGAATATCTTATTCCTCCATCAGCAATTACTGGTATGCCTGTCCCTTCAACGGCTTTAGCAACATTATAAATTGCAGAGAGTTGAGGTATACCAACACCGGCAATGATTCTGGTTGTGCATATTGATCCGGGTCCAATACCTACTTTTACAGCGTCGGCGCCAGCATCTATGAGAAACTTTGCTGCCTCGGTAGTCCCGATATTTCCAGCAATAACATCAATACCGGGATAATGTTTCTTAATCTCCTTTAAAATATTTATAACACTTTTTGTATGAGCATGAGCAGTATCAATTGATAATGCATCCACACTGGCATTAATAAGTGCAGCAACCCTTTCCATGGTGTCAGATGCAATACCTATGGCTGCGGCAACCCTAAGCCTTCCTTTATCATCCTTGCAAGAATTTGGCCGGTCCTTTGTTTTTGTTATGTCTTTATAGGTTATAAGGCCGATCAGTTTGCCCGATTCATCAATCATCGGAAGCTTCTCTATTTTGTGTTTCTGAAGTATTCTAGAAGCTGCAACAAGATTTGTCTGAATACTTGTTGTGATGAGGTTTGTTGTCATTACCTCAGTTATC
>Ga0307376_10002208_pt1 | contig 19484 bp, 31 predicted proteins | sample TR2MG_FD_202536 | JGI IMG/M metagenome (GOLD analysis project Ga0307376, IMG submission 202536) | Soil microbial communities from Risofladan, Vaasa, Finland - TR-2 | ecosystem: Environmental > Terrestrial > Soil > Coastal area > Acid sulfate soil | place: Finland: Risofladan, Vaasa | collected...
CACACTGCAGGATACCCGTATTGAGTGAGCAACATAACGTCTGTAGGGCTCTCTGCAATAATCACATAGTTAGAAATTCTAAGAATTTCCTTGTTGAAAATCGTGGGGGAGAAATTTCCATACCAAAACTTTATTCTTTTCTCTGGTAAATCTCGCCTCATCTGAAAGTTGATAAAATTTCCATACTCATATATAGGAATAGAATACCACCCATCATTATACCCAAGCTGGAATTGGTCTATAGTTTTATCACTAAGACCACGTTTATACCAATATTCTCTTTCTTCTTTTCCTCTTTCCCAGAAAATTTCCACGAGCTTCGGGTAAATAACTATTTCCTGTTCTCTATGAGTTATCTCAGTAAAAATTTGTGGCTTACCTTCCAATAAAGAGATTTTATCCTTAGCTACCTTATGATTTAGCCCTTTTACTTTTGTTAGCCAAGTATACGCATCACCCACTAAATCCTTACTGTTCCAGAAGAAAGCCTCACTCTGTTCATCAATAATTAACGAATCATGTTCTGTGGTAGTAAACCATCTACCCCCACGACCTTTAGGTATAACTGTAAAATCGTCTTCAATTAGTTCATATAAAACGCTCATTAGTAAATATACTCCAGAGTGTCTAAATCAAGGTCAACTCCAACATCTAGCTTATCGTATAAAATTCTTTGTAAATTACCCTTGTACTTTTCAAAGTCCTGTGGTATAATTAACTCTAAACCATCAAGGTCAACTTTAAATTCAGACCACTTAGATAAGAACTTAGAAACTGGTTTATTAGACATGTCTACTAAAAACTCTCCATAACGTGCAGTAGGGATTAAATAGTAATTAGGTACTCCATACATATCATTTACTTTTTTTACTAAGTAAGTTTCCATAAGGTCTCCTTTTTAATTGTAAATCAATTATACCACATAACGGAAATCTTGTCAAGTAGTAAAAAATGACAAAAAGAGACTAACGAGTTTTCCTAAAACGCTTGACAAACCTATTAAAACCTGTTATAATTAAATAAGACCCAAAGGGTCAGATACAGTATACTTAAGTATATTTTATAAAGTTAACTTAAAGGAGATTAGATGAAAAAAGATAATAAGAGCTTACATAAATTTCGAGCAGAGTGGGAGTGTATCTACTGTGATGCTAAAGGTGTAGGTGAAGCTGAGAACCTGATAGAGGGAGAAGCTAGTTCACTAGCAGTAGTTGATGCTCTAAATAAGGGAACAATACACGTTAAAGAGAACCACAGTGAATTAGAACTAATTTCACTAAAGTCACCTGTGGAAGTTTTCGATGCCTAGACAGCCAATGAAAGATAGAATGATTAATGGAGCATTTGATGATTTATATACTCCACCAGAAGCTATATATCCGTTAATCCCTTATCTGGGGCGAAAAAAAGTAATTTGGGAGTGCTGCAATGGTACAGGGAATATTTCTAAAATACTCACTGAAAAACATGCAATGATTACTACAGACATTAACAGAGGATATGATTTTTTCGTCTACACACCAAACATAAACTATGATATAATTGTAACTAACCCACCGTATAGTGAAAAAGACAAATTTATCGAAAGATGCTTTGAATTAGGAAAACCTTGGGCTATGCTACTTCCGTTAGATGCCCTATCGGGGATAAAAAGAGGAAGTATGTATAGAAAGTATGGAAGCGTAGAAGCACTTATTCTTGATAAGAGAATAGACTTTACTGGAAAGAAAGCACCTTGGTTTAATAGTGTGTGGCTGTGTCATAAGTTGTTGCCCGAAAAACTAATTTTTGCGGAGGTAAAATAATGGAAACAGATATTTTTGTTGCTGATAATGAGGCAGAACCAAATGAAATTTGTCCAGATTGCCTTAGCCATAATGTTTATGCTCATCGATACCTAGTTTATGCAGGTACTCGAGAAGAACCACCAGAGTATGGTTATGAGTGTGGGTGTTTTGCATGTGGGTACACTGGGGATTATCTTGAGGAAGACGATTATGACTATACGCATTAAGAAGATTTGAGAAAATTTTTTTTACACTTAATTGGGTTTTAAGGATTCTGGTTAAACCAAAAACTAAAACGGGAGAATGAAACGAGTATGATTATTTTTGAAATTTTTTTGTGGGTGCTGGCAATCTACACTGGGATAAGGGTAGGATTGTGGATAGTTGGGGGTATTCTAAATGGTTTCGGTAGCATTGCTATTAGTGATATGGCGAGAGAGGGCTATCTTAGTTTCCATGATGGAGACCAAGAAATTAGAGTAGCTATAGAAGAAGACCATGCAGGTTCTGTAGCAGAGGGTTGTGGTACGATGGTTGTTCCAATTCTCATACTTCTTTTTATCATTTGTGTTTTAGTTTACTTACTTACTTGACAAACGAGTAAAAGTATGTTATAATTAAAGATTGAGTAAACAAGCGTAAAAGGAAAAAAAATGTATAAAGAAATAACCGAACAAACAATTGCTCAATTTTTTAAAGAGTTAGAGGGGACAGAAGAAGTTTCCTTTGACTTGGAAACATGGGGGACAGACTTTTTCACAGATAAAGTCAGGCTTGCCCAATATGGTTTAGATTCTGGTATCTGGCTTTTAAATCTCGAAGCTTTTCCTACAGCCAGAGGAATATTCAAAACAATTACCACAATTTTACAGGCTAGTAAGAAGACAGTCGTAGGGCACAACCTCAAGTTTGATATGAAGTTTACCTTGACTGCTACTGGAGTTCTCCTAACCAATGTGTATGATACAATGGGAGGAGAAGTTATCATTACTATGGGGGTTAGAGTAAATAACTATCCCTCTCTAGAGGAGTTGGCTAATTTTTACTGCAATGCTCAACTAGAAAAAGATACGAGACTTTTATTTACTACATCACCAGTTATTACACAAGAAATGCTTACGTATTCTGCAATCGATGTAAAGTACCTAAGTAAGATTAAAAAATACCAACTACAAGAAGCAGAAAACAAAGAGCTAACACAAGTTTTCAAATTGGAAATGAAACTACTTCCTGTAGTTGCTATGATGGAGTTTCGTGGGATAAAACTAGATAAGGTACGCTGGTTAGATTTATATAAAGAAACCACGGAAAAGAGCACAAAATTTCGGGCAGAATTCTACACTGGACTCTTTGAAGAGAGCCCCTTAATAGAACAGGCAATAGCTGGTTCTAAAAAAGTTAAAATTTCTACAAACTATCTTGATAACCTAGAGTATATTTCAAAGTATGTTACAAAAAAGTTTCTAAAAGAGATTGAGGATTACAAACTACCAAAGAAGATAGTTGGGCAATATGCACACAACCTAAAAAGGACAGAGTTTATTTATGACTTTTTTGGTGTTGGGTACAGGTTTAATAAAACTAAATCTGTGGAAGCGTGTAAGAGTTTCTTAGTAGATGCTATTATTGAAGATGTAAAAGAGACTTGGAACATTAAGAGTAATCAACAGCTTCTCGCTGTGCTTAAAAATCTTGGATACAACCTGTATTCAAAGAAAAAAGAGGGGGAAACAACAGGTCAAGCACAGCTAGTTAGGTACATCAACGATAAGCTTATCCAAGACCTTTTAGAGTTTCGAAAGTATGAGAAGCGTTCTACTACCTATGGAGAGAACTGGTTAGACCATATTCATCCACTAACTGGGTACATTCACTGTGATTGGAATCAACTAGGAACAGATACAGGTCGTTTCTCTGCGAATAGCCCTAACTTACAAAACATTATTAGTGAGGCTGTATACAGAAATTGTTTTATTGCTCGGGAAGGGTACAAGATGTTTACCATCGACTACTCTCAAGCAGAACTAAGATTTGTTGGTTGGGTATCACAAGAGCCTAAAATTATTGAGGCTTACCTAAATGGTGAAGATATCCATGCTAAAACTGCTTCCCTGATGTTTGATGTACCTATTGAAGATGTAACCAAAGAACAAAGAAGTCGTGGTAAGACCTTGAACTTCTCAATTCTTTACGGTTCTTCTCCAAAGGGTATTGCAGAGCGCAATTCAGACATCACCTTTGATGAAGCAAAAGACCTTGTACAAAGGTTCTTCAATGGATATCCTGTGCTTGCTCAGTACATCAAAGACGAGGGTAACTCTATCTTCCAGAGAAAATACTCTATTACACCCTTTGGAAGAAAGCGTTTCTTTGAAGACAAGACTGTTTTTGAGGATGAAAGAGGGTACTTCATCCACATGGGAAACGTCAAGAGAGAAGGGGTGAACTGTGTTATTCAGGGTGGCTCTGCTGATGCTATGAAGCTGGCTATGGTAAACGCTTGGTATAAAGACCCATTTCCAAAAGGCACTTGGTACTTTGTACTGCAGGTACATGATGAAGTTTCAGTAGAAGTGAAACCAGAGTATGGTGATAAGGTGATAGAGTACATCCAAAAGCACATGGAAGAAGCAGAGCAAATATTCTTGGGCAAAATTCCTGCAGTTGCAGAGGTTGCTACACAAAAAGATGAGAATGGTGTTGAACAAAAAATTCTAGACTACTGGACAAAATAAGAGGTGACATGGCAGGACGAAAAAGAGAACCAAAAATTGATTACGATGAATTACTGACAGATTTAGAAGATAAATATGGTTCAGCCCTCTTTGATGTAGCTGACCAGATTAATGGTGTAATCCCAACTGGCAGTATCTCTTTAGATATTGCCACTGGGGTTGGGGGAATTCCTAGAGGTAGAATTTCGGAGGTATACGGAGACAAATCTACAGGGAAAACAACAACAGCGATTTCTATTATGGGAAACGCTCTGCGTGATGGTAACAGGTGTGCTTTCATAGATATGGAAAGAACAACTACAATGGAGTATATCAAAGCCATTGTAGGAGACTTTGATGAGAACCTTATTCTTTTTATCTCACCAGCTACCGCTGAACAAGCATTAGAGATTAGTGAAACCCTAATAAAGTCTGCTATTTTCTCTCTGATTGTCTTTGACTCTCTTGGTGGAGCACTACTAGAGTCGGTTGAAAATAGTGAGCTAAACGACAACACCAAACTTGCGGCTCTAGCTTCTTTGCTGACACGCTGGCAAGCTAGGAATTCAAGGCTCATAAAAAAGAATAATGTTGCTTTCTTATTTATTGGGCAGGTGAGAGCTAATATTGGTTCGTATTCTAGAAAGCCCATAACACCAGGCGGTTTTGCTTTGGAACATGTTCTTACTCTCCGTATCTTCTTCTCTCACAGTAAGAGAATTGAAATCAAAGATGAGATAATTGGTGTAGAAAGTTTCTTTACCATAGACAAGAACAAGGCTGCCCCACCTCATCGGGGAGGAAGTCTTCCTATTATTTTTGGCACTGGAATAGATTATCACCGTGATGTTCTAAACTTTGCCTCTAATATGCAGGTAATAAAGAAGACAGGTTCTTACTTTAAGTTTGAAGAAGAGACACTAGGGCAAGGTTTTCTAAATGCTACTAAGTATCTAGCTGACCCAGAAAACTCCGAAACACTTGACAAAATAGTTAAATTATGTTATAATATATATGCTAGTAAAAAAGAAGATGATACAGGAGAAGATATAGATGAATGGCAGGATACAGGTCAAGAGGAACTACCAAGTACGGAAGAATAATCAGTTTGAGCACATCAGTTTTGAAACAGGTGTCTCACAAATACCTCATGATGTGTTTATGAACAATAAAGCAATGACTAAACTCTGGTTGTTGCAGTGCCTGAGATTAGATGGTGTTTTTGCAAACTATGAAGAAGTATCTCCAACACTAGACAACATAAATATGGACAATAAAGAGGAGGTTGCCAAGTTTGTAGAGAAAGTAGAAGAGCTAAAAGAGAAAACTTTTGCAGAGTTTGTGGCTCTCACAACCACAGAAAATTCTAGCCTAGACACAAAATTCAAAGGATTACGTGATGAAAATTAGACAAGGTTTTGTAAGCAACAGTTCTAGTTCAAGCTTCCTTATCTTTGGGATGCAGGTAGGTCAAATTCCAGAGGATGCTGACCTACGTGGTCTCAAGGTACACGAGGTCTACGATGATTGGGATGATGATTTCTACATTGGAGAATCCCCAGAAGATATGCAGGATGATAAAACTTTAGGGGAAATTAAAGAAGAGATTAATCAGAAGCTACAAGAAATTTTCGGGAAAGGGGTTGAGGGATACTGGATTAGTAAGGAGTGGTATAACGGATGAAAATTCGACAAGGGTTCGTAAGCAACTCTAGTTCATCTAGTTTTGTTATTTGTGGGGCTAGACAAGAACTAGATAGAGAGCTTGGTTGGGAAGATGCTAGAGAGATTGAATTATTCTTGCATGAAACCTTTCCAGACCTTTATTATTTCCTCTATGATGATGATAAGAACATTTACATAGGCAAGTCTGCAGAAGGTGATTTCGATTATGGTGTACCTGACTTTGCTTTCCCTGCTGAGGAAGTTAGTAAAGTAATTAAAGACTCTTCTGATGCACTAAACATTCTCTTCCCAGAAAATGAGCATATAGTAGAAGCAGGAGTATTTGGAGGAACGGAATTCTCATGAAAATTCGACAAGGGTTTGTATCGAATAGTTCCAGCACATCTTTTTGTTTGATTGTCTTGAACAACAAAGATTTTAATGAGGCTTTAGAAAAACTTCACCCGTTTTATCAAGCACTGGTTAGAGAGCACAGACCAGAGGAAGGTAGACTTCTCGGGGAGGAGTTTAAAATCTTTTTTGGAGAGGATAGTTCAGAAGATGTGGAAATTCCAAACGGGTATGTTGGTGAGGTTATCGACTTCTACGGAAATAAGGTTGGGTATATCTCAGAAGGGGAAGACTATTGGTCGTGGCAGATAGGTAAGACTGACTACCCTGCCTCAGTAACAAAAGCTCTAGAACACCTAGTAAAATTACTAGGAAAAGAAACATACTTATACACAACAGAGTACTACTAAAAACTAGGAGAAAATAACAAGATGTTACCAAGCGCAAAAAAAACTTATACAAACAAAAATTTTGCTAACGATGGAAAGATTTTAAAGCTCTTCCTTACTGATGGGGTGCACCAAGTGCGCTTCATGGAAAACCTTTCAAAGGTTCATATTTCTTATGACCATTGGGTAAAACGGGGAAACTACACAGGCTTAATAAACTGTTTTGAAACAGATGAGAATAGTCGTTTCCATAAGGTAGATGCGGAAGGTAATTATATTGGAGAACCTTGCCCAATTTGTGAGCGCAACCGGAAAATTCTTTCTGAGTGTGATAACAACTTCAAGGAAGCTCGTAATCACGGCTTAGCGAACGCCTACCCCAACTTCCACATCAATGTTCTTGACCTTACCTTAGTAAAAGTTCACCCTAATTCTTCTAAGGGCATTGAGAATAAACCTGTAAATGGTGTGTGGACAGCTACAGACTACAAAGAGAAACACCTAATGCTTGATGAAGTAACTCCTGCACCTTCTGGAAAGATTAAAATTCTTTCTGGCAGTGAGACCTTCTTCACCAGCATTCAGGATATGTGGAAAGCTACTGGCGAGTTTGTACAGAATAGTGAAGAAGGGTACTGTCTTGCATGTAATGCTTATGATGCAAGTGGAAACCATGACACCAACTGCCCAACCTGCGGTGAGTTACTCAAGTATGCTGGGTTTACTATCCCTATGGATATTACCACATACAACTATGCAATCACAGTAAATCGTTCAAATAATGGTAAGAAGGTTCTTACCCCAACACCACTTCCAAACACAGTTTCTGAAATTGGGGGTGATTATGAACTTTACGACCTAGACAAGATTGCTACAATGCAGTTAGATGCAAGTGAAATGCGTGAGTTGCTTTCAGGTGTGGCATTGGGAGATATCTTTGCTGGGCGTACTGGAGAAAGTACTGATAAACCATCTAAAATGGTTTCATCAGCAGAGGTAGAGAGTGTCAATAAAGTAGCCAATGAACTGGAAGAATCAGTTCTTGATATTCTGAATAGCTAAATTTTTCTGGGAGGGAGGGATGAAAAAATCTCTCCCTCTCCAGACATATCATGGGACTAGTAGAAAAATATACGGAAAGGTTGGTTGAAGAAGAACAGAAAGAACTCGTTATCTTGGAGTTTTTAACAGAGTTTTATAAAATATCTTACACAAAAGATTTTTATAGTTCTTTGAAAGACTTGGTAATTTTGCATGGTGCTGAGGAAGTATTCTTAGTAGCACTGCTTATAGCCAATCGGTATAAAAGATTTCAGGGTAGTCCACACAAGGCTCTTATTGGGCTTCTTTCCAAAATCTTACATTCTAATACAGAAAAACATTTGAACAAGTCTCTACTTACAGATTTGAGTGGAGACATAAATGCATTTAGAGTGCAGATAGAAACAGTTGCTAAAGAAAATAGTGCAGAGGAAATAATAAGGATAATATTTGATGAATGATACTACGGCAGTAAACTCTGAAAAGCACATCCTAGCAACTCTTATGAAGTATCCAGACTACTTTCATGAGTTTGGGGTAAGGCTAACACAAGACGTTTTCTCTTCCTATCCAAACCGTGTTATTCTAGAAACAATTAAAGAACTATCTAGAGACAATCTTCACCCAGAAATAAACTTAATGGTTGAGCATTTATCTACAAAGGGTAAACTGGATGAGGCAGGTGGAATTCAGTACCTTGAAGAGATTTATGCCACTGATGTAGAGCCAACTAATGTAAAGAAGTATGTTGAAATTGTTGAGAACGCACATCTAACTAGGCTGTTGTTTTCTCTTTCAGCAGAAATTCCATCAAAGATTACCTCTGGTGGAGAGCCACAGGACGTGGTAAGCTACCTTAGAACAAAGCTAAATAGCTTAGACTCTTCCGCAAAGAGTGGTCAAAAGACGTTTGCAGTGAGTGATTTGGTAGAGAAGTATACAGAGCGTTTGAAAAATAGAATTGAAAACCCAGGAATTCCTGGCACATCGATTGGTTACCCATCTTTAGATTACTTCTTAGGCGGTGCAGAAGGTGGAGAAGTTATTGTTGTTGGTGGCAGACCAGGAATTGGTAAAACTAGATTTGCAATCAATTCTGTAGCACACCACAATGAGAAAAGTCTTTTCTTCTCTCGGGAAATGTCTTGGGAACGCCTCATGGATAACCTAGTTTCGTTATACGCTCGTGTTCCTTCTAATGACATAAGGTTTGGTAGTATTTCTAAAGAGCAAGCAGTTAGAGTAAAGAGTTCTATTGACTTCTTAGAGAAACGTGGTGAGACAATCTGGATTGATGAGCACTTCTTTTCAGACCTAGACTATATCTTGGCAGTTATTAGAAAGTATAAACATAACCACGATATCAAGTACGTATACATAGATTACCTGCAGTTGATTTCAGAAAGAAGTGCTGATGCTGTAAATGAGATTGGTAGAATTATCCGCTCTCTAAAACTTTTGGCTGAGGAATTGAGAATAACAATCTTTGTTCTATCCCAGCTAAATCGTGGTTCTGAGCTACGAGAGAACACAAGACCTGTAATTTCTGACCTGAGACAATCAGGTAATATTGAAGAGGATGCAGACATTGTTATCCTCTTACACAGGAATAAGGGCGAAAACAATGAGTTAGAAAACGTGCTAGAGGTTATCATCGGGAAGGGAAGGTACTCTGGTCAAGGGGTAATCCGAATGGATTTCCACGGTGAAATTGGTCTTATTGAAGACAGGAGTGAAAGTAAACATGGATAAGAAAAATGTTGTGCAGGATGCAGTAGAGAAAACAGTAGCAGAAAGAATTCCAGAAGAGGAAATGAAGTTTATGGATGAGACTATCTTTGAAGTAGCTTTTCAAAGTCTTATCGAACTCTACAAGAAAGATTATAAGTACTTTTCGAGTCTAAACTTTGGTCAGCTTGCTCAAAGCATCTTCGTAAACTTAAGTATTTCTATTTACCATTATGGAGAGGGGCGTAAAGAAGAGGGTTATAAATCTTTGCTTTATGCTGGTGCTGGTGTTATAGCATCCGTTGTTGTCCTTGCGAAAGAAGATGTCAAATAACAAGAGCAAAGATAAAGGAAGTCGTTGGGAAAGGGAAATAGCCAGATTGTTTAACGAAAATTTTGAAGGTGCGGATTTCCGCAGAATTCCTGGCAGTGGTGCTCTTGGAACTCAATTAGGAATAGCTTCCCTTGGTGCTGACATCGAGGGAAAGCTTCCTTTTTTACAAAAAACTATTCGTGGTGAAGCAAAGACAGGCTATGGGGGAGAGAAGCAACTTACCGTAAAGCGTGAGTGGCTAGAGCAGATAAGAGAGGAGGCAGAAAAAACCAACAGTATTCCTATGCTCTTTGCAAAATTTTTGGGAGCAAGAGGAAACTCACGTATATTTGTTATGTTGGATTGGGAAGCTTTCCTTGACATTTTAGATGAATCATGGTATAATTATAGTGAGCATGTTCGTCTACTCAACAAAGTGGAGGCTAGAAAAAATGACGTGGGAAATGACGAGGATGTTTCATAGCCTACTCACAGGTGCTACGCCGTTTCAAGTAGACTTGATTAGTGATTGGGAAATAATCAAGCTATTTACCTCTGGACAATCAAATGAGCAGATAAGTTCTTTGTTAGATATAGGACTTGATGATATTATCCACACACTAATGTGGTATTTTAATCAAGGAGGATGGGATTACTCTTTAGGAGTTACTCCAACAGGTATGTACAATTCTTCTTTGGGCTCATCAGAAGACTTCACAAAGAATATGCGTATGTTAGGTTTCTCGGAAGCAATCACTTCCAAAGCTTTAGAGGTTTCTATAATATTTGAGAAGTTAAAGGAGATTAAAGAAGATTATGATAAATCAACAGCAAGTTGAGGATGCTATTTCTGAAAAGCTCATCGTAGAGATTTCAGAACTTGTAAGGAAAACGAAAATCCTTGAGTTAACAATAAAGGATAGAGTAGCTGGTGTTATGCAGGATGTGGCAGACGACCCAGCGTATTACCTAAAAGGGAAACCTGCTCCAGTTTCTTACATAGAAAAGAGTTGGGCAATCACAGGTTTGAAGGGAGAATTAATTCCATTGCGTACCGAATTAGCAACTTTGGAATCAGAGTTAGAGAATAAAAGATTGCGTTGGGAGTATGGAAAGATTTTACTAAGCCTATTCCAAACACAATCCGCAAACGAAAGGGGAGTCTAATGGATGAAATTCGACTTAGTGCTTCCTACTTGCAGGATTACTTAGATTGCCAAGCTAAAGCATATTTCAGAAGGTATCGGGCTAACGAGGTCGAAAAGGGGTCTGCTTTATATGTAGGTTCTATCGTGCATGATGTAGCAGAACGTTGCAAAACGCTAGAATCAGGGTTAGAATATGCACAAAGTCAGTATTTAGGGTATAATTTAATGGAGAAAGATATTGAAAAGGCAGAAAGATGCATCAAAAATCTTTTTTCAGAGCAAATGCAAATTCTAACAACCCCAGAAGATGAGATAGAAAAGAAGTTCAAGGTAAAATTTGATGATGGTGTGTATATTATCGGGATGCTTGACAGGATACTTCCTTACGGTAGAATAATCGATTGGAAGACTAACGCAAGAAGTTTTTCTAAACACACTGTTCAATCCTTGTTATACATCTGGGCGTACAAACAGCTACATGGTGGAAGAGAGCCTGTAGACTTTGTGTTTGGGTTCTTAAGCCCAGGAAAAACAGAAACGCTGAAACCAGACAACCGATTAGAGAAAATTCTAATTGAAGAAACTATACCACATATTATTGAAAATATAATAGTTTTAAAGAACTACCCCAGAAATGGGGAGTTCAATGGCTCTTGTTTTATGTGTGGCTACAAGAGTATCTGCAAAGATTATGAGTTGGATAGTTGAAGTAATACTTTTAGACAGGTATAACCTACCTGAAAATCCTAGTATAGACTTTATCGGTACAAACATATATAACGACACTACATCTGTTATAGAGGCTATCGATGATTTAATGTCTGAGGGTGTTTTTTCAGCGGAAGATGTGGTGTTTTTAGACCTAGTATCTTCTTTCGGAAAATTTAGTCTTCTCGAAAATGAACTTGGTATGCAGAGGAATGCGATAGCCAGAAAATTTAAAGACTTGTGCGGTGTGATTAGTTTTTATCTTGGGGGCTGGTTTACAAATGAAGGTTTCTTAGAGCATATGCAAAACAAGTATGACCTCTCTGACATACAGATAGAGCTTGCTCGTGAGTTCATGGAGAGTAGCGAGAGGTACAGCATAAAGAAAGAGAGGTACTTCAATAAAAACTTTTTGCTAATAGGTGATGAATAATGGACAATGAGACAATGAAAATAAAAGTTAGACACCTTCCTAAAGTAGGGCTTATCATTTTAGAAAGGCATAGAAAGGATAACTTTTTTGTTAGTAATGACACACAATTTATGATTTCTAAATCTAACCTATACCTCACACTACGTTGTCTTTTAGATTCAGGAATAATATCAGAACGTTTTCTTCAAGGAATCTTAGAAGAGTATAATACTGCTTAGGAGGTAACTATGTCAGAAGAGTTTGATTTTGTAGAGTTTTTAATGGAGATAGACCCAGAGGCTTATCTGGAAAGCAAAAACTTTAAGAAAGAAGAGTTAAGAAAAGCGTGTGCTTCTCTTGACTTGAGTGAGGGTGGAACAAAAGGTGACTTAATGGACAGATTGATTGAGCTTCACGGGAACAAAATTCCAAATGTTTTTGAAGCAAAGTCAACAATCAGAAGCACTCCCGCTAAGGGAGATAGAGTATAATAGGAGAGTAAAGAAAAATGGAGTTCTTAAATTTAGAAAGTTTGTTTCAATGGCTTGTCGGAGGAGGAGCACTAGTAGTAGTAAGCTGGGGAGTGTCATGGGGACTTGAAGAAGTCTCTTGGTGGCACACACTTTCCTCAAGAGTGCGCTCACTCTTAGTTTTGCTTACATCAGGTGTCTTGGGTGTAGGAGCTCAGTACTTCATCCTTAACCCTGATATTTTAGCTAACTTTGCACCATATATCATGGGATTTGTGGGTACTATTATCGCTTGGCTGACCACACAAAAAGCTCACAATGTTAACCCAAGCAGAATTTCAGATAACGAGTAATTAGTAGGTACTGCTCTGTCCGTGGGGAGGGAGTAATCTCTCCCCTTTATTTTTAGGAGAAAAGGAATGGAATTATACACAGAACAGAAGGTATGCAGGTACTGCTCTGGAAAAAAACTAGAGGCTATTATTAGCCTTGGTGACCTGTACCCCTCTGATTTTGTGGGGGATGCAGAAGAAGAGAAAGGTAAAGCCCCACTAACTCTTGTACAGTGCAAGGAGTGCGGACTAGTTCAGTTAAAGCATACGGTAGATTTGGACTCTATGTACCGAGAATACTGGTATCAATCCGGTCTGAACAATTCCATGGTAGAGTCTCTACGTGATGTTGCAGACTACGTAAAGACCTTCTTGGAAAAAGGGGACGTGCTCGTAGATATTGGATGTAACGATTGGACAATGCTAAGTATGTTTGATGGCTATGACTATTCCCTGATTGGTTATGACCCAGCTAGGAACTTGAAAAGAAATACTGGTAATGGTCTTTTTATCAATGAATATTTTTCGGAAGAAAACTACCCTCTAAGACAAAAAGCTAAAGTAATCACAGCTATCGCTATGTTCTATGACCTACCGGATGTAAAGAAGTTTGTACAAGACGTGGATAAAATTTTGGCTGACGATGGGGTCTTTATAGTCCAATATACAGACCTTGTGTCTATGCTACGTATAAATGCTGTAGATAACATTTGCCATGAGCACCTTGAATACTACTCTCTTGAAGTCATGGATAAGATTATGTGGGAAACTGCTAACCTTATTCCTATCGAGGTTTCCTACAATGAGGTCAATGGTGGAAGTATTAGAGCTACTTATGCTTGGGCTGGGCAGGTACAAGACCAAACTATATCAGTACTTGATGCTCGAAATGCAGAGAGAGATTTTCTTCTTAGATATCCTCTGCGCTTTTTTGGGGATTTTTCTGAGAAAATTAGAAAAGCAGTGCGCAACCACTTGGCTGACCAAGCTGAGTTGGGGAACATCACTGCTGTACTTGGGGCTTCTACAAAAGGAAACACTCTCTTGCAGTACTACGGTCTCTCTTACCCAACAATTAATCACGCCGCAGAGATAAATCCTGACAAGTTTGGTAAGCTAACCGTAGGAACACATATTCCAATCATTCCACAAGAGGAATCTTTAGAAAGAAATCCAGATGCCTATCTAATTTTACCGTGGCATTTTATTGACAATTTTATTGAGAAGTTTGATAGCTATTTGGAAAGAGGTGGGGAACTTATTGTACCTCTTCCAGAGCCTAGAGTTTACTACAAGAAAAAAGGAAAGGTAGAATTTTATGACATCAAATATTAGTCAAAAAAGTACCATGATGCTCTTAGACGAGTTCGTAACGAATCAGTTGCGCTGTTGGTTTGCTCAGGAAGATATAATGAATGAAGAACTCTCAGAAGAAGAGAGACTAGCAGGAGCTATACTTGCTCAGCAAACAAATGCGAAGCGCAGTGCTCTGATTAGAGAACTTGATAGACGTTTCGGTGATGGAGATATTACTGTTGCAGAAAAATCTTACACGTACTTTAAGGATAAAAAAGAATGAATTTTACAAGAGTACTTCGTCCAAATGATTACAATCTTTTTGAGGGGCACAAAGAAATTGAAAAACTTATGCCCAAACTTAATAGCCAGTATAGGTACGAGCACCCTCACCGCAAGTGGGAGTACGGACTAGCTCTAGACTTTCTAAAAGAATCTGGGGTAAAGACTGTTCTAGAAGTAGGAGGTGGAGGTTCTATCCTTGCCCCAGTGCTGGCTATGAATGGCTTTGATGTTACAGAGACTGATATCAGTAATGGTGGGGAAACTGTAGCTCAGCAGAATCAAATTCTTGGTACAAATATTAAGTTTGTCTTGGCAGATTTTTCTGAAAGTTTTGAAAGTCTAGAGACAAAGTTTGAAGAGTTTGCAATGTTTGATGCTGTTCTGTGTGTTTCTACTATTGAGCATGTCCCTAACCATGTAGATATGTTTAGAAATTTATGTTTGTTCGCAGAAAAAGCAGTGTTTCTCACCACAGACTTCCATCCCAGCGCAGAAACTTTTAGCACTGCTCACCTAAGAACTTACAACAAAGAGTCTTTAGAAGAGTATAAGAAAATTGCGGAAGGTTTTGACTACAACGTAGACTGGGGTGACCTGGAGTACAGAGGCAATTTTGTGTATGATTACACCTTTGCTTCCTTAGCAATGCGGAGAAGATAATGTCAAAAGAGGTACAGAAAATTGTAAAAAATGTGTTTGGGAATGGTTATGCTGGTTATGCTGTAGAGGCTGGAGCTTTCGATGGAATTTTTGAGAGCACTACAGTGGAACTTGAAAAGCAAGATGGTTGGAAGGTACTTTTGGTAGAACCAATTCCAGAAATTTTCAAGAAGCTCGTGATGAATAGACTTTCAGCACACTGTATTCAGGTTGCTCTCGGCAGTGTGAATGAAGATAACGTTCCTTTCGAAGTCTTTGAGGATTACGGTGGGGCAAGTATCAGTAGCCTAGTCCCAGACGAGCAGATACTAGCCGTGTTCAATCCAAAAGATGATTCTGATATAGAAACCATCAGGGTTAATAAGAGAACGTTAGAGTTCTGTTTAGACCGATTCCAATTTCCTCAGCTAGACCTACTTGCACTGGATGTTGAGGGTGGTGAACTAGATGTTCTGAAAGGAATCGATTTAGATAAATGGAAGCCTAAGCTAATTGTTGTAGAAAATATTTTTAATAGACCAGTGTATGCTGAGTACTTGACAGACTACAAGCAAATAGATAAGCTCCGCTACGATGATGTGTTTCTAAGAAAGGAATAAGAATGGGCATTATAAATAAGGATGTTGGTCGAGTTTACGATGTAGAGGACATAGACTACTTTGTGCTTGGTATGGCAAAGTGTGGAACAACTAGTGTCTATGATGCTTTGAATAACATGAGAAAAGACTCTGCTCTCCACTTTCATTCTGACTTTACTTTGTTTAGAACTTACGGTGATAAAGATATAACTACAGAGTCTTTGCTGAGCAAAAGAAAAAAAGTAAACAAGCCTTTCTATGTGCTTGTGCCCTACAGAGAACCAATAGCAAGAAAGATTAGCCAGTACTACCAGTATGGTTTTCCTAAAGGAAAGAGTATAGAACTAATTACAGAAGAGATAAAAAGATTCTGCTTAGTAGAGGACTTCTCCATGTTTAACAGTGGGGAAAGAACCGAGGTAGATGAGGTCTTATTCTACCATACGCTAGAGAAGAATACGGGTATTGATATCTTCTCTGGAGAGGCTTTCTTTGTAGATGGTAACCTTAAATTAATTCCTTATACTTTAGAAAGCATAGTATACTTGAAAAAGTTTTTTGGGGAAGATTTCAAAGTTTTACACCAGAGAAAAACAGAGGATAGGGCGGGGTTCTCGCACATAAAAGCTAACATAAAATTTAGTTCCGCAGAGTTAGATAAAATCTACAGTACCAAGTACTGTGAGCACTTTTATACAAGGGAAGAAATTAGAAGTTTCAAGGAGAAGTACTCAAATGCTTAATACACTGGGATTTTACAACCACTATGGTGCGGGAGATATTTTTGAGAGTAGGGAATTTGTTAGAGAGATTATGACAATTTTCCCAGCCCAAAAATATGTCTATTACATGGGCAAGAGCCCTAGGTTGATGCTTGACTTTCCAAATCTAGAAGTATCAAACGATGTACCTGTGTGGCTTTCTGCTATGAAGCCTTTCAAAATCGTAAACAATAATTTGTTTATCAATACATGGATAGGCAGGGATTCAAGGTACGTATTACCAGGCATTGGCTGCACCGTTGAAAAACTATATGAAATGTACGATGAGATTCTTAATAACGTAGAGGTAGGAACAAGACTTCGCCAACCTATGCTAAATTATTTGACAGATTTTAATCTCCATTTTTACAAGACAAATCTTATAGACATAGTTATGCAAGGTAATACAAAACATAGAAAGTGTGTCTATATTTCTAATGGGAATGTGCAGTCAAACCAAGCAGAAAATTTCAATATGACCCCTTTGATTATACTTTTAGCCCAAAAATTTACACCAACACTCTTCTTTATTACACAAGCAGACTCAGAATTTTATCCTTACCCTAATATAAAAGACGCTAATGAGTTTGCACCTGGCTTTGATTCAAATTTACCAGAGCTTTCTTACCTCAGTCAGTTTTGTGATGTGCTTATCGGTAGAAACTCTGGCACACATGTGTATGCTTGGACTAGACACAACTGCATGAGGGACATGTTAAATATAACATTAACAAAGAACAGACACTGCTCTCATTTTGTGCATCATACACCTATACCTATGAGAACGGTGTGGAGTAATCAAACAGATACAGATGCTTTATTTAAATTAATTAGTGGAGAATTAGAGAAGGAGTTTAAGGATGAATAGTACTTTAGTAGGGCTTGCAACATTTGGTAATTTGAAGTATACTAAGATTACCATTGAAAGTATCATAGAGAATACAGAAAGGGAAGTAGATTTTTTTGTGGTCGTAGGAAAGCCTTGGGATAAAGCTACTGCAGAGTGGCTTACAGAGAAGAAAATACCCTTTGTTGCACACACAAAAAACATGGGGTTTCCTTATTCAGTGAACGATATTTATGACTATGCTTGGGTTCACAATGATTATGATAACCTAATTATCGTTGGAAATGATATCTATGCTTACCCAACAACAGTTGATTCTCTAATCGATTTAGCAGAAAAATCTGACTACGAGGTAATTAGTGCCCTGCAGTATGACGTAAGAAGTTTGTACTCAGAGTATGAGGAAACTAGAGAGCTAATTGATAGACGTACTCATACCGTACTAGACCTTACAACAGAACCTTGGAAGAAGTTCACTGGGTGGGGTGGTGAACAGCAGATTGCTGACATGTCTCTGTATGATATACAAAATATGTGCCTGTATAAGAAGGAGGTATTTAAAAAGATTGGGTACACCGATGTAAACTTTTTCCCTGCGTACTTCATTGATAATGATTACGCACGTAGGCTGGTAAAAGCAAATATAAAAGTTTGTTCTCTAGTAAATGCTAGATTTTTCCACTTCTGGAGCAGAACTCTAAAGGAAGAAACTGGTGCTAGTAATACCGGATACTTTAGAAACAATGAGAAATATTATAAATCTAAGTGGGGTGGTGTATTTGGTAAAGAAACAAGAGTACCAGAACTTGGAATTTTTTCTCGGGAGCATGAAGAAGCAACCATAGATACATGGAGAAAGGTGAGTAGATGAAGTTTGCTATAGTAGTTTTTGATAATGAGTGGGGTGTGCAGGTTATGGGAGAGACTCCTCTACTTGGGCATATCTTGTCTACAGCAGAGAAAGTACAAAAGGTACTAGTGAAAGAGGGACACACGGTTTCTCTAGGACTGTTATCTAATGTTCCTTTTAGTAAGTCCTACGTCAAGACTAACCATGAGAACGTAGAGATAATTGAAATTCCAGATATTTTCGGGGAGGAAGATACAACTCCAGATGAACTAGCGGGTCTCGTAGCGTATAACTACCCTGATTTTGACGCACTAGTACAGCTAACACCAAGCAGTCCCTTTCTCTCTTCTTCTACTATTGTAGATTCTATCACGGATTTTGCAAACGACCTATTTGACCACTCTGCTGTAGGTGTAACAGTTGAAATAGGGTACTTCTGGTTTGCTGGTGTGTGTAATTTTATAGATAAAGATAGTAGAATGATAAAGAGACATGAAATACCCCCTATCGTTAAAGAAAGTGAGGGACTATACATAACACGAATACCTTTCATACTGCAGAATGAGATTAGACACGCTAGAGGAAACACAAACATTATAAGTCTTTCAGTTCTTGAGGCTTTTCATATTGCGTATGAAGAAGACCTAGAGCTTGCCAGAACTATTTATAAAGGGCTTGACAAATCTTGAAAAGTATGTTATAATTAAATACTAAGGAGAAAAGGAGAGGGTGTAAAATCCCTCTCCAAAATATGGCTTCGTAGCTTAGTGGAAGAGCACCGCCCTGTCAAGGCGGGAGGCGTGAGTTCAAATCTCATCGGAGTCGCTAATATGCAGATGTAACCAGACCCGTCTTCTAAACGGGGAACTGTAAATGGAGTTGCAAATGCTGGTTCGAACCCAGTCGTCTGTACTGTAACAAAACTGGGCTAGGTAACTAGTGCACACCTAAACCTTGCACAAATTTGAAAAGTGTGTTATAATTGCTATACCTTATGAACAAAATTATGAACGAAAGGAAGTAAGATATGTTTACAATTTTAAGCTTTGTACTCATGCACTACCTAATAAAAGAGGGCATCGCAAACCCTGACTACTCTGAGAGTTTCAAGTATCTCATGGCGTTCTTGTTAGGATTTTTTTATGATAT
>Ga0307376_10002209_pt1 | contig 19477 bp, 15 predicted proteins | sample TR2MG_FD_202536 | JGI IMG/M metagenome (GOLD analysis project Ga0307376, IMG submission 202536) | Soil microbial communities from Risofladan, Vaasa, Finland - TR-2 | ecosystem: Environmental > Terrestrial > Soil > Coastal area > Acid sulfate soil | place: Finland: Risofladan, Vaasa | collected...
ACAGCCTGAGAAAATTGAAATGAGAGAGGATACTTCTTTGAAAATTTCTTTCATCGTGACAGCAATTGTCATCTTGTTGACAATATCCATTTTAACTGTTTACCTGCTTCGAAAGAATAAAGACCAGGTATCATGATTCCACTGAAACTAGTCATAAAAGAACTTATCTACCGCAAGGTTAGTTCACTGGTAATTCTATTTACAGTTGTGGTAGCAAGTTCTGTCTCTGTTGCTATTTATACTTTAAGTAAGGCTAGTGAAAATGAGACCAGGAAGATAATGCGGGAACAAGGCCTTAACCTTTATATTTTTCCGATAGGGACCAACTTGATCGATTTCTATTCGATAAATAATACTGGAACCTTTCCAGAAAGCTATATTGATTCACTGGCTGAATCAAAAACATTTGACGCAGTACGACATCTTACAGGGATACTTCAGATAAAGTACCCCGATTGGAAGGATGCAAATGGATCAACACATCAGATTGTTCTTGTCGGATATAAGGATGAAGCCACTCAGAAATACCTGCCAGAGCAGGAAGTCATGGGATTTGATGTTAAGAAGGGGACAGTACAGGTGGGTGCTTTAATAGCAAAGAATTTAGAAAATGACAAACCTTTTATTATTGAGGGGCCTGATGGTAAACAATATAGTTTTGTGATTGATAAAAGACTTGAAGAGGGAAGAGGGATGATGGATATGGGGGTGTCTTTTTATCTTGATGACCTGCAGGAGGTTCTGGGCATGGATGGGAAAATAAATAAGATTGAAGCATTAGGTTGCGTTTGTCACGACGGAAGAATTAAAAATGCCAGAAGCCAGGTTCAGAATATATTTTCCGATCTTGAGGTGACTGAAATTAGCAGCATTGCAGATGCACGTGAGAATCAACGTGAAATGATGAACAAGTATGGTGCTTTTATCATACCGTTTGTCATTATCTCATGTCTGCTCATAACAGGCTTATTATTCCATCAGAATGTAAATGTCAGAAAAAGGGAAATCGGTCTTCTAAAAGCAATGGGAAAGGGGCCCTTCTCGATAGTCTTTATTATCTTATTTAAAGCATTTCTTATAGGTTTGGCCGGAGGTATTATTGGATTCTTTCTGGGCAGTTGGATAGCAGAATATTTTGGTAAAGAGATCTTCAGGTTCACAGCCCTTAGTATTAAACCAATCTGGTCTGTATTCTATTATACCATTGTTATATTTCCTCTGTTATGGATGTTGAGCAGCTGGATTCCGGCCCTTATAGCCACCAGGATAGATGCAGCGAAAACTCTTAGTGAGGAATGATGTAAAATGCAAAGGAAAAGTGTTTTAGCTTCACCTCCTTGGAGTGGGTGGAAATAGTTTTAAAAACTGGCACACAAAAAAAATAGAAATACATAAGGTAAGAGTAATGGTTGAAATCAGAAATGTTTCAAAGAAATATAAAAAAGGTCCTGATGAATTTATTGCCCTCGACAGTATAAACATAAAAGTAGAAAAGGGTGATTATGTGTCAGTTACTGGTGGGAGTGGGGCAGGAAAGTCAACTTTATTGAATATCATAGGTGGGTTGATACATCCTGATTCAGGAGAGGTTTTGTATAAAGGGGAAAATATTTACAGGCAGAATAACAGGCTTTCTGTTGAATACAGGAGGAACCATATTGGCTTTATGTTTCAGCAGTTTCATCTGATGCCATACCTGACAGTACTGGAAAATATTGAACTCGCTTATACTGCAGAACATAAACTTGATACCATTCTTGATCTTCTCAAAAAATGTAACCTTTCCTCTATGATTAATAAATATCCCTCTGAATTAAGTGTTGGTGAGAAGCAAAGAACAGCCTTTATACGGGCAATTATTTCAAATCCAGATATTCTATTGGCTGATGAACCGACAGGGAACCTGGATCCCGAAAATAGCAATATTCTGATGTCACTGGTTGAGGAATATCATATAAATGGAGGCACTATTGTTCTTGTTTCCCACGATCCATTGGTTGCGAAATATTCTAATAAACATATCACTCTTATTAAGGGGAGAATCACAACCTGAATTTTAATTGCTAAGTGTCCATTTTTCCTAGCACCTGTCGCTGTACGCCTGCTGCCTTTCCAAATACGTATAAATACCCCAAATAAATAGGTTTTAATCTTCTTTTGACAGGCAGGTTAATTAATTAGCTTTGTGTTAATAATTTAACCTATTCTCATATAAAAAAGGTGATGGATGGACTTTATGACATACTGTTAAATGATATAAGGTTTGAAGAGGGATTGAAAGCATGTATGAATTGTGGAGTATGTACCGCTATTTGCCCTGCTGCCGAGTTTTATGATTATGACCCCAGAAAAATTGTAGATACTGTCCAAAAAAAGGATGATGAGGAAATAATCGCTCTTTTGAAATCTGAGACAATATGGTATTGCGGTGAATGTATGTCGTGCAAAACACGTTGTCCAAGAGGAAACACACCAGGTTTTATTATTATGGCTCTTAGAACCTTATCGCAGAAACTTGGATATTTTACAGAATCGGAAAAGGGTCGTCAGCAATTAGCTATCAAAAGAACAGTTGGGGAAAACATTTTTAAATATGGTTATTGTGCAGCAACATATGCTGTCAATCCCAAGATGCATCCTGAGCAGGGTCCGATTTGGGAATATATATTGGAAAATAGTGATGATGTTTTTGAACGACTTGGAGGCCAGATTAATGGTATTGGGACCGGTCCATTAAGAAAGATACCACAGGAAGCACTAGATGAGCTTAAGAAGATATTTGAAGTTACAGGGGGTACCGAGTTTTTCGACTTAATCGAGAAGCATTCAAAAATAAAAGCTTCTGAAATGGGACTTCAATTCAATGATGAAGGTACTGATAATGATTATTTTGTAGAAGTGTACACTGCAAATAATGGCCACCATAATATTAATGATCCAAAGATGACAGAAGATGAATCATGAAGGGAAAAAAAGAATTTGGTCTGATTATCAGAAAGAGATTGCTGATGATCACTTTTTTTATGTCAGATCATGTATTCGTCAGAGTTTCTTTCCTGGCTCAGAGCAGTTCTTTCTCAATTTCATGAGAAATATCCTGGGAAAAGATGTTTATGAGAATCCCGCCCATACTACATGTACCGGAATAGGATATCATAGTGATATCGTACCGTCTGCTACCATAATGACAGTTATCGCCAGACATTTTGCACTGATGAAAGAATCTGGTTATAAGAATATTGCAATTTCATGCGTTACCTCATTTGGTCTATATACAGAGATACTTGAAACATGGAAACACTTTCCGGAAGAACTTGAGAAAACCCGCGAGTATCTCTATAAGGCTACTGGAAGAGAATTTGATATACCTGAAAATGTAGCTCATACCAGCGACATCATTTATAAATTCAGAGACGAAATAGCTGACAAAGCAAAAATACTACTTGTTAACAAGAAGACAGGTGAACCTCTTAAAATCGTTGAACATATTGGTTGTCATTATGCTAAGATGTTTCCAAAATCTGGAGTTGGAGGCGCTGAATTTCCTAATGTTCTGAGTGGAATGGCTGAAGCATGGGGGGGAATAGTTGTCGATTATCCCGAAAGAAGACATTGCTGTGGTTTTGGATTCAGGCAATACCTTGTGCAGGCGAACCGTGGTTATTCCGTTTCCAATACCGCAAAGAAATTTTTATCCATGGAACCATACAAACCTGATATGGTGCTGACTAATTGCCCTGGGTGTACTATGTTCATGGATAAATGGCAGTATACCATACATGAAATGGAAGGAAAATCATTTGGTGAGAATGGCGAATCAATACCTGTTCTTACATATGAGGAACTTGCAGGACTAGTTCTTGGCTATAATCCATGGGATTTGGGGTTACAATATCACATGGTTCAATCTGAACCTCTGCTTAAAAAACTCGGAATTGCATTTGAGAAAAGCGATAAATATAAAACCAAAGATGGCAGGCAAATGTCAATACCTAAGAACCTTATAAACGCCTGATAATGAGAGGCGAAGTTGTGGTAATTGGAGGAGGCACTGCTGGTATGGAAGCTGCAGGTCAATTGGCTAAGACCGGATTTAAGGTTACTTTGCTCGAAAAGGAAGAAGTGGCCGGAGGACATCTTAATAATTGGTACCATTTGTTTCCAGACAGAAGGAATGGTGATGAAGTAATAAAATACCTTAATGAACATATTGATAATGATAATATTACCATTTTCAAAGGGAACAAAATTGACAGTTATAGAAGAGTTAATGAAAAATTCATTATAAAAACCAACACAGGGATTGAGATAACAGCTGATGCAATAATTGTTGCTACAGGATTTGATCTGTTTAAGAGTGAGAGGAAAGAAGAATATGGTTATGGTATTTATGATGATGTAATAACTTCGGCTGACCTGGAAATGAAATTTCGAAGTGGTGATCTGAAAATGAATAATGGTGAAATACCTGGTAGAATTGGATTTGTTCATTGCGTTGGATCACGTGACGAGAAAGTCGGAAACTTCTATTGTTCTAAATTATGCTGTGTTACGGCGGTAAAGCAAGCCATTGAAATAAGAGAACGTCTTCCGGATTCTAAGGTTTTTTGTTTCTATATGGATATGAGAATGGGTGGAGCACTCTATGAGGAGCTTTATATGGAAGCACAGGAAAAGTATGGAGTTAATTTTATCAGAGGCAAAGTGTCGGAGGTTGGAGAATCGTTTACTAATACTCTAATTGTGAAGGTTGAAGATACTCTTGCAGGACGACCACTTAAGATTGAACTCGATATGCTGGTTCTGATGGCAGGTATGGAAATATCGGAAGGCAGTATTGATGCAGGAGAAGTCATGGGACTTGAAACTGGAGTGAACCGGTTTTTTAAAAGCAGGGATAATCATTACGGGAGTAACATAAGCAATATTGATGGTGTTTTCTATGCTGGCACATGCACTGCACCAATGAATATTACTGAAACAATTTCACATGCCCGTGCAGCAGTGTCAGATGTGATGAACTATCTTAATAATTTAGATAATTAATATGGAAAAGTTCGGTTTTGCAATATCAAAGGGGCGCCAGATCGACTATGAATCAAACGATAGGAGTATTGCAGAATATATATTTTCGCGTGAACCAAGTTTTAGACTTTGTATTGAATGTGGTGGTTGTACAGCAACATGTACAACTGGTAATTTTACACCATTCAGTCTCAGGGAACTTCATATTCTCATAAAACGTGGAGAAAATGAAAAAGTGAGAAACAAAATAAAAAATTGTATGCTTTGTGGAAAGTGTATACTTGTGTGCCCACGTGGTGTAAATACAAGGAATATTGTGGTTTTAGCCAGACAGGCATTCCAAGAATCAACCGACTATGCAATTTGATCCCTTTGTAATACCGTTTAACATTGGTTTGTACTTCATTCTTATTTATGCAGTTGTAAGAAGTGTAATCTGGTTCCGTGGATTATCAAGGTCAGATAAGCTCAGGTTGCAGCGTGGCTTTTTTGGTAGTGCTTTTGTTATGAGCCTCAAAGAAATATTTCTTGAAAGTTTGATACACAGGAAGATATTGAAAGAGAACCTGCGCCTGGGGTATATGCATATGAGTCTTGCGTTTGGTTGGTTTTTACTTATTCTATTTGGGACTATTGAAGCGGATATCTTCGGAGTAAGACACCTTAATGCTCCATATAAAGCAATATTCTTCAGATTTTTTAATCCCGAGCATGGTAGGATGGGATTTGAAGCAGCATATGGCTTTTTTATGGATCTCATTCTGCTTTTTATCCTTTCAGGTTTGTTCCTGGCCATTTTTAAAAGGTTCTACAGCAGGGTTATAGGTATGAAAAGGACAACCAAGCTTAAAAAACTGGATAAAATTGCATTGACCTCATTATGGCTGATTTTTCCAAGCCGCTTGCTCGCAGAAAGTTTTACTTGTGGTACATATGGTACAGGCAGTTTTCTTACAGGTACTCTTGGCCACTGGTTGGCTTCATTTCTTCCGGCACATGAACTGGCTTATCCGTTTTGGTGGTTATACTCACTATCGTTAGGGACATTTTTTATACTGCTTCCTGTAACAAGATATATGCATATCCCAACAGAATTATTCCTGATCTTCATGCGAAACTCGGGTATAAGAACTGGTGATAGAACAGGCTCCTTTGCTGAGGTAGAAACATATTCATGTTCTTCATGTGGAATATGTATCGATGCCTGTCAACTCAACTTTTCAGCTGGTATAACTAATATTCAGTCAGCTTATCTGTTGAAAGCTATCCGCAATAATGAGGATGTCTCTGATATTGCGCATAACTGCCTGATGTGCGGCAGGTGCGACCAGAAGTGCCCGGTTGGAATTGAACTTTCTCCAATCAGGATGATTCAGAGAAGAGCAGATAAATCTGAGCATTATTTCAAAAATATTTATGGAGGTTATTTTAGAAGAAGGCAAAATGTGAGGAATGAAAAAACAGATGGATCATTAGTATATAACTATCTTCCTGAGACTACTCCTAAGAAGGCAGATATTCTATATTTTGCCGGTTGTATGACTCATCTTACACCGACCATTAAAACCTCCATGATAAAAATATTGAATAGTTCAGGAGTAAATTACAGTTTTATTGATGAAAATGGTGGTGTTTGCTGCGGACGACCACTAATGCTTGCTGGCCAGGATAAGGAGGCCAGAGAGTTGATCAATTATAATTCGCAAATTATATGGAAATCAGGTGCTCACACTCTTGTGACCTCATGTCCGATATGCTATAAAGTATTCAGGGAGAGCTATTATTTAGATGTTGAAGTACTTCATCACACCCAGTTCATCAAGAACCTTATCGATGAAGATTTAGTGAAGTTGAATTTTCTACATAAAAATGTTGTATACCATACTCCTTGTGATCTGGGAAGAGGCTCAGGGGTTTATGATGAACCAAAAGAGGTTCTTAAATATGTATCACGACTTGAAAAAAGCAATTTTGAAGATGAGAATTCGTTATGCTGTGGCGGTAGCCTGGCAAATATGAAGATAAGTTCACATCAGAGACGAAAAATAGCTAATGATGCTGCGGCAGAACTTACAAAAATGAATCCAGATATCATGGCAACTTCATGTCCCCTTTGCAAAAAAACCTTTTCGGGAGTAACCGCAACACGGGTTGCAGACATTTCTGAGATTGTTGCTGAAGCTTTATCGGAAGATGAGACTGAAAAAAAGATCAGGGCATTAACTTATCAAAATAATGAGTTAGCTAATATATCCTGAAAGAACGGATAAATTGAAAATAGCTTGTGTCGGGTGAAGCTTACGAAGATCTGAATGAACTCACTTGTTATAAAACTGATCAGTAAGGTAAAGAAAAGAGCTGAACTTAAAAGTCCAGCTCTTTGATCTTATGTCCAAATTGAAGGCTAAAAGAGGTAATTCAACCCAATTGAGAAACCGATATTGCCATCCTGTTCATTAAAGGCTTTCCCGATATCAACAGCAATCACAAAGTTTTGATTCATAGCTAACATTATACTTGTACCTGCACTCATATGTAATTTCTCCTGCCCCAGATTAAAGTAATCAGAAAATGTTTCTGCTCCTTCATAATATGCATTAAAAGTGTTTTCAAGATTATCGGGAAGTTTAATATTTTTGGTCACCCTGCCAAAATCATAAAACAAATCCAACCCAAGGTAACAATCCTGTCCAAATAGCGTAAAATAAAATGGTTTCCATCGAAGTTCAACATTGCCCATGAAAAAGGCATCCCCCATGACCCTGTTTCTAAGAACTCCTCTTAAGGTGCTTGAACCGCCCAGCCCTTCAGATGTTGCTCCTGTGAGCATAGAGGTAATTACCTGGGATTGATAGAAAAATGGAACATCTCCTGAAACGGTAGCCTGATAACCTAAGCGGTAAACAAGGGCAAGATCGTTCTCTATTAATGTAAAATATTGACGATGTGTAACATATAGTTTAGAAAATCCCCAGTTATTTCCGAGAAAAGATGGAGCTATTTCTAATCCTATTTCTGTCCAAATTCCTTTCATGGGGTTAGGCCTGTTGTCACGGCTATCCCACATGAGACCTGCTTTTATAGTATTTACCCAACCACCATCAGCTTCATTAGTCGATATCAACCCCAAATCCTGGTATCTTTCAAAAAGACCTGGTTCTACATTTACAGGCGGTAGTAATATATCTTTCCCCTTATTAAGCTTCTCAATATCAACTGAATTAACCTTGAAATTCTGGAAAGCAAAACCTGCACTCCATTTTATATGATCGCCGGAAAGTTTTCCCTGGAAATCATTTTTAAACCTGAACTGGTTCCTTTCAAAACGGTAGAACATTCTTGTTCTGTATGGTGGAGAGGCTAAATCATCATCCATCCAGTCTTTATTATAAACAGATTCATAACCGTTAAATCCATAGAAATGGTTTGCCTGATCAGGAAGGTAGCTCAGATCACTTGTCATATGGACTCCTTTTATGAGGTGATTTGATTCGTACATAAACCTGTAGATGCCACTTCCTTTTGTGAAATGTGATACTTCAGTATAAGTATGATCAAAATAATCAGGATAGGTGCTGCCGTCACCATAATTAAAAAATTCAACAAGAGCGCCATACTGAAATCCAAGATTTGAGTCAAAAGTAATAGCAGGCAGTGCACCGCCGAATTTCCACCCGGTTTTAACCTTTTTTTCCTGTCCGGAAACGGAAAGTACCAACATTGAAATAAGAAATACAGAAAGGGTCTTTTTCATAGGTTTATTTTTTAGTTCAGTGAGCTAAAGATAAAGAAAAATGGATATATCAAACTCTTTTTTTAATATTTGCTACCTTAAGATATTAATTTTAATTTTAGCTAAAATAATTCAGAAATAATATTAAAGTGCTTAATTTCTTTGTGTTACTTTGTGATGGATCTTGTGACGTTCAATATATATTAAAATAAAATACAAATTCACATGAGGGATTTGCAGAGGCTCACTAAAATTAGAAATAATCAATATTGGAATGGATACTGGTTTGCTTATTAGGGATATAAGGTGTCTGGTTCAGACTGAAGATATCGCCAGATTGAGGGTATGTGGTAAGGAGATGTCTGAGCTTAATGCAATAACTGATGCCTACCTTTTTATTAAAGATGGTCTGATCGTTGACTTTGGAAAAATGGTTGATCTTCCAAACAGTAAGATTCTTGATGATAATAGAAATGTTGAAATTATAGATGCCTTAGGTAAGATGGTTTTCCCTTCTTTCTGTGACTCTCATACACATCTTGTTTATGCAGGAAGCCGTGAGTTTGAATTCACTGATAAGATTAAAGGATTATCATATGAGGAAATTGCAAAAAGAGGAGGTGGGATACTCAACTCAGCAAAAATACTTCATGAGACAACAGAAGATGAGTTGTATTCTCAATCGATGATGCGGATTGATGAAATAATTAGTCAGGGTACCGGAGCAGTTGAGATTAAAAGCGGATATGGTCTTAATACTGATGATGAGATCAAGATGTTAAGGGTTATAAGAAAGATAAAAGATACCAGTCCGGTCAGTGTTAAAGCAACATTTCTTGGAGCTCATGCTATCCCTGATGAGTACAGGGGAAACAGGGAAGGGTACATCGAACTTATTATTAATGAGATGATCCCATTGGTAAGTTCTTATGAGCTTGCCGATTTTATTGATGTTTTTTGTGAGCGGGGATTTTTTACACAGGAAGAGACTGGAAGGATACTAATGGCAGGGATGAAATATGGTCTAATAGCAAAGCTTCATGCTAATGAACTTGATTATTCAGGAGGTATTCAGACAGGTGTCCAATACAATGCCCTTTCAGTTGATCATCTTGAACATACAGGTGATGAAGAAATACAATCTCTTCTCGGTTCGGAAACAATGCCCACGCTCCTTCCAGGCGCATCTTTTTTCCTTGGAATGGTGGATCCTCCTGCCCGCAAAATGATTAATGCCGGTTTGCCTTTAGCTCTTGCATCCGACTATAACCCGGGTTCTTCACCTTCAGGGAATATGAAACTGGTAATGTCGTTGGGTTGCATAAAACTGCGGATGCTTCCTGAAGAGGTCATAAATGCTGTTACGATAAACTCAGCGTATGCTATGGGATTGTCAGAAACACATGGTTCAATAGCAAGGGGAAAGGTGGCAAATGTTTTTATAACAAAAGAGATACCTTCGTACCAGTTTATGCCTTATGCCTTTGGTAGCAATCTGATTGAGAAAATTATATTAAGAGGCAAATTAATAAATTAGCTACTTTCTTATTGTACTGTCAGATGGTTTCCAAAAAGAAGTCGGAAGTTTTAAATTAGTAAATTAATATTTTTTCAGAGGAGCAATACTAAAAAAGAATTTTTTATATGGAGAGGAAGATTATAGAGTGTGTTCCGAATTTCAGCGAAGGCAGAGATATGGAAATAATCAGGCAGATAACTGATACTATCGAATCGGTTAAGGATATTAAACTGCTGGATATCGATCCGGGGAAAGACACTAACCGAACTGTCGTAACCTTTGTAGGTAGTCCTGAATCTGTTGCTGAAGCTGCATTCCTTTCAGTCAAAAAAGCCTCCGAATTAATTGATATGTCGAAACATCATGGGGAGCATCCCCGCATGGGTGCTACAGATGTCTGTCCTTTTGTTCCTGTGTCCGGAATTACCATGGAAGAAACAGTATTAATAGCCAGGAAAGTTGCAGAAAGGATTGGTAATGAGCTTGGCATACCAGTATATTGTTATGAGAATGCCGCTTTTAAAGAGAAAAGGAGAAATCTTGCCAATTGCCGATCAGGAGAGTATGAAGGACTCAGAAAGAAACTACTGGATCCTGAATGGAAGCCTGACTTTGGTCCTACTGTTTTTAACACTAAATCTGGTACCACAGCTGTTGGCGCCAGAGATTTTCTAATTGCTTTTAACGTTAACTTAAATACTACCTCCACCAGGCGGGCCAATGCAATAGCCTTTGATGTACGAGAGAAAGGCAGACCAATGAGAGATGGTGATCCGTTAACAGGGAAGATAATAAAAGATGAAAATGATGAAAAGGTTATGGTACCTGGTTCTTTAAAGTCCGTGAAAGCAATAGGCTGGTATATTGAAGAGTACGGAGTAGCACAGATATCTATGAATCTTACAAATATCTCGGTTACACCCATTCATATTGCTTTTGATGAAGTGTGCAGAAAGGCTGATGCCAGGGGTGTTAGGGTAACTGGTTCTGAACTTGTCGGACTTATTCCACTAAAAGCTCTTCTTGATGCCGGTCGTTATTTTTTGCATAAGCAGCAGCGGTCATCAGGCGTATCCGATGAAGAACTTATTAAAATAGCCATTAAATCGATGGGACTAAATGAATTAACTCAATTCAATCCTGAAGAAAAGATAATTGAATATGTTATGGAAGAAAAAAAACGCAAAATGCTAATAAATGATAGCCTTCAGGAATTCATGAACAAGACCGCTTCAGATTCTCCTGCCCCGGGTGGAGGCTCAGTATCAGCATATATGGGAGCTATTGGGACAGCTCTTGGCACAATGGTGGCAAATCTATCGAGCCATAAGAGAGGATGGGATGACAGGTGGAAGGAGTTTTCTGATTGGGCTGATAAGGGTAAAGTAATTCAGAATAACCTTATGCACCTGGTTGATGAAGATACTGAAGCATTTAACAAGATTCTTGAGGCCTCAGGCCTTCCAAATAGATCTGAAGAGGAAAGAGAGCTCAGAACGAAAGCTGTTGAGGAGGCAACAAAAATAGCAACTATGGTTCCTCTAAGAATAATGCAGACTGCTTTCTCTGCTTTCGAATTAATCAGAGAAATGGTCGAAAAAGGTAATCCAAATTCTATAACTGATGCCGGAGTTGGTGCGATGGCTCTCCGTTCATGTATAAAAGGGGCTTTTCTAAATGTTAAGATAAATTCTTCAGGACTCAGCGATATCGATTTTAAAAAAACCGTTATTGCACAAGGTGAGAATATCGAATTAAGAGCTGTTGTTGAAGAGGAGGAAATACTTAATATAATAACCTTAAAGCTAAAAGCATAGAAACTGTCTCGAAGGAGTACCCATTTAAGTTCTATTTATTTGTTTGTAAGGGTGTTTTTCTGTCTGTATGTCGCATTGTTTATTGCCAGATGCCAGAATATAACAGTAATCAAAGAATTCTTCTTATTGTCCTGAGTTTATGTGAGTAGCCACCAATCTCCTGTTTGAATATCCCATGGTGATCAATACTATCTATTCTCACCCTGCCAGATGCGTGAATGACCAATCCTCTGGACAATATCATTCCGACATGGGTAATTCTGCCTCTGTCATCATCGAAAAAAACCAGGTCGCCTGACTTTGTATTATCTATGAAGTCAATATATATGCCTTCATCAGACTGCAATCTGCTATCACGTAGAATCGGTGTACCGTGTATCTTGTAAACCAGCTGGGTAAATCCAGAACAATCTATTCCTGAGGGAATACGTCCCCCCCAGATGTAGGGACTGTTAATGAACTTAAGTGCAGTATCAGACAGGGAATTATTTGTTGTTATATAACTGTTTGTAAATTCACTGCAGGTTGTATAGATATTTTTTCCAATAATGAACTTTTTATTATCAAAATCTGGATTATATACTTCACAACCGGCTTCAAGAACCAACTTTGTCTTGTCATTTTTAAAACAAAACAATGACCTGTTAAGCACATGCCCGGAGGCATCATCCTCATCAATAGCGTGTTGCAGATGATCCATGTCGATCCATCCCTGGTATTTATCGAACAAAGTTTCAATCTTCTTCCAGTTACCGGATTGATCAATTACAAAATACTTCTCCCCAAATAGAATTTGACTTAACATCTCCGATCTGTGAGATGGTCCTGATCTTAACGGTACAAAAACATTCTCACATATATATTTTACCATGAAATCAAAATTTGTTTCAAAATTAATAAATATACTTGATTCAATTGTATAATATTTCTAAGTCTCCTTAATGTATTTCCTATAATGAGATTTGGCAAGGTTATAATAGAATAATTGGTGTTAATATTGATTTCGAAAAAATTACTCTACTTTTGCCATGAAATCAGGTTTTTAATTATAGCGAGAGATGTCTGAAGTTCAGAAAGTTCTAAAAAGAAAAAGAAAGCGCTTAATCGATATTATATTCTTCCTGGGTAGCATAATAACGATTATGGTTATCTGGCCACAAGAAATGAGTGATACTTTGCCTGAACTAGCTGGGAGTCTGATCCTGGTAGCATCCTGCTATATAGTCCTTTATCTCTTTCTATATCATTTCCGCCCGGAAATACTGGATGTAAACCGAAAAACATTTTTTATAGTGTTGATAATCATGATTTTTGTTATTTCGACACGAGTTGTTGTAAGTTTCTATGATGAAGCAATCCTCTTTCTTATTCCATTTGCAATAATACCGATTATAATAACCACATTTTATGATGCACGGTTAGCATTATTTATTCTGATTGTGACTATAATGATGGCAGGATTTATTGTACCTGATCCTTTTAAATTTGTATTTATGAATTTCATTTCTGGGGTTGTGGCAATATTTTCTATAACAAACATTTACAGGCGTGCGAGATTGTTTTTTGTAGCATTTGTTGTTGTCTTAAGTTATTCGGTTATTTACTTTGCTTTAGGTATGATTGACAGTGAAAGCATCCCAATAATTAATTGGACAGATTATAAGTGGTTTGCAGGAAATGGGTTAATGGTTCTTCTGTGTTATCCATTTATCTTACTTTTTGAAAAGAAATTTTACTTTTTATCTGACTCAACCCTTCTTGAATTGGCAGATACGAATACTCCCCTTTTACTTAGATTAGCCGAGGAAGCACCGGGTTCATTTCAACATTCCCGTCAGGTAGCAAATCTGGCCGAAGAAGGTGCCAGGGCTATTGGTGCAAACATTCTTCTTACAAGAGCAGGTGCTCTGTATCATGATGTTGGAAAAGTTATAAACTCTGGATATTTCATTGAAAATCAAAAAGATGGTAATAGCCCTCATTCAGATTTAGACCCTGTCGAGAGTTCAAAGATTATTATAAATCATGTAAATGAGGGATTAATTATTGCCAGAAAATATAAACTCCCAGTGCAGATTATTGATTTTATAAAAACTCACCATGGGACGACCAAAGTATATTATTTCTATAAGAAATATATTGAAAATAATAAGTTAAAAGAGGATATGGAAAAGGTGTTTATTTATCCGGGTCCAAAACCATTTTCGAAGGAGACGGCTATTGTGATGATGGCAGATGCTGTTGAAGCCTCATCAAGAACACTGGATAAATATACTGATTTTGCTATAAGTGAACTGGTTGAAAGGATATTTATTATACAGGAACAGGATGACCAGTTATCGGATGCGCCTCTTACTTTTAAAGATATCTCTGATATTAAAAATGTCTTTAAGAAAAGACTTATTAATATTTATCATACAAGAATAGCTTATCCTGAAAGAGAAAGCTAAATCGTAAATACATCTTATGAAGTGTCTCGATTAAGTCTGGCACGTTTTGTTATATGTTTTAACTCCCAGATATACTGGTCATGAAAGGCCTAAAGAATAATATCTGTTAATCAATGGAATTATTTTACAGACGGGCTTTCGGATTTTTAAAGTCTAAGGTTGTCGATAATCTGGCAAAGGGATCTTGCGGGGGGAAATTTATCTCATATCTATTACCTCTATTCCTTTATAGTTTTCTGGTTGGAAGACAAAGGTATTCTGATTGGGTTTTATTCTGAGGTTATATTCCTGGATATCTAGATTAATCACAATACCATCTCTTCTCTTATACTCTAAACTTTCAAGATTCATGAGTGATTTTCCAATTGTAAGCCTAACCCTCATAAGATTATTTTTGATATCTTCAGGATACAGGTCAATAATGTATGATCGTGAACTCTCTTCAATGAGACGGCACTTATAACCACTTTTATACATGGAAAAAATTTCAGAGGGCTTATTTTGAAATGAATTGTCTTTCTTGTCAGCCTTTGTTATTGTAACCTCTTTTTCATCAGGAAGATAACTCCACGATGTTGCCCCATTAAACCATATGGTGTTATCAGGAAGGTCTAATTTATATTTATCCTTACTTAGAATTATGGATACTGACAAGGTATCGTTAGTATTTTCCATCTGGTCAATTGTAATTAATTTGAATTTCATGCTAACAGATGGTGCTTCAAGAGCATTTGCAGAAAATTTGTCCATGATTTTAACGGCAGCCGGGTCATTTTGTCCAATAGCTTTGAGAGAAATTATAAGAAAGAAGATAGTAAGTCTCATCATAATTGGTTTATTCAAGACGCTTCAAAATCTGTTCCAAAGCTATAAAATCCATACAGAGAACATCCCTAGCTTTGCTCCCTTCAAAAGGGCCAACTATTCCAGCAGCTTCAAGCTGATCAATTATTCGTCCTGCCCTGTTATATCCGATCGAGAGTTTCCTCTGGATAAGAGATGTTGAACCCTGCTGATGCTGAACAACCAGTTTAGCTGCGTCATCGAACATAGGGTCTCTTTTCCTGAGGTCAACGTCAAGTACTCCTGCCTCGCTATCGTCTATATATTCTGGAAGATGCATTGCATCAGCATAACCTTGCTGTGATCCGATAAATTCTGTTAGCTCTTCAATTTCAGGAGTATCGATAAAGGCACACTGTACCCTTACAGGCTCATTTCCTGAAGATACAAGCATATCTCCTCGTCCAACCAGCCTGTCTGCACCTGTGGCATCGAGAATGGTCCGGGAATCAATAGATGAAAAGACCCTGAATGCAATTCGAGTTGGGAAATTTGCTTTAATGAATCCTGTGATGATATTTGCTGAAGGTCTTTGAGTTGAAATGATGAGATGTATTCCTATTGCTCTTGCAAGTTGAGCAAGCCTGCCAATAGGCCCCTCTATTTCTCTTCCGGCTGTCATTATCAGGTCAGCAAACTCGTCAATAATCAAGACTATGTAAGGTAAATACTTATGTCCTTTTTCCGGACTAAGTTTCCTGGAAATGAATTTCTCATTATACTCTTTTATATTACGAGATTGGGCTGCTTTAAGCAGCTCAAGTCGGCTGTCCATCTCGATGCATAATGAGTTAAGTGTATTTATAACTTTCTGTGTATCAGTTATTATAGCATCTTCTTCTCCTGGTAGCTTTGCAAGAAAATGTCTTTCAATCTTCATATACAAAGGCAATTCAACTCTTTTTGGATCGATGAGTACAAATTTTACCTCAGCAGGATGTTTCTTATAAAGAATAGAAGTTATTATTGCATTAATTCCAACAGATTTTCCTTGCCCGGTTGCTCCGGCAACCAACAGGTGTGGCATTTTTGTCAGATCAACAATATATGGATCGTTAGTAATAGTCCTTCCAAGTGCAAGAGCTATATCAAACTTTGTCTCCTGAAATGCTTTGGAAGTTATAAGGGACCGCATTGAAACCATTTCGGGATTTTTATTGGGAACCTCGATGCCAACAGTTCCTCTTCCGGGAATAGGAGCAATAATTCTTATCCCGAGAGCTGATAAATTAAGTGAGATATCATCTTCAAGTGATTTGATTCGAGCCAATCTGACACCTCTTTCGGGAATAATCTCATAGAGTGTTACAGTAGGGCCAACAGTTGCTGAGATACTTTTAATGCTGATTTTATGGTCTCCCAGAGTCTTGATGATATTCTCCTTGTTCTCAAAAACTTCGGTATTATCAAAAGCACTTACTGATTTATGTTCTTTTAGAATTGATATTGGGGGGAATTTATACCTTGATAGATCAAGGCGTGGATCATAATCTTCCATTATTCTTTCAACCTCCTGGTCTGAGAGATTATCTCCTTTCCCTGGTCGTGTGATATTAATAGGAACTTCCTGATGATTCTGGTCATCCTTGGCATTTCTCTCATCTTTATCAAAATCACGGATTATGGAACCTTTGGAATTAATCTCCAATAAATCATCGTCAAGATCATTTGGATCAATGTTGAAATTTCTTGTTTTGACTAAAAACTCTACTTCATCCTTATGAGACTGACCGCCATGAACTGATTCATTAATATTTGATGCAACATCTGACTCTTCAGTATGATTATCTCCTGATGCAAATTCTGCAGTATTTACGCCGGATTTTGTCTTATTCAGAAAGGCAGGCAATTTTATTCCAAATGATTTGGGGCTTACCCTTAATGCAAAGACAATATATGTTACAGTTATAAAAGCTAATACGATACCTGTACCAATCATTCCCATAAATGCGTTCATCCACCTGGTTAGAAGATAACCCTGAGCACCTCCTGGTCCGCTGATAAGATACCCATCAGCCTGTCCAAAGATAAAACCGAGTAAAAGGGAAAGTATTATAGACGCTAACGAGAACTTAATTATAAGTCTGAAAGGTTTTATCTTTGGAAAATTTAAGAGGTATAATCCTAAGGAACCAAATATTAACGGGATAAAAAAGGCCCCATAACCAAAACCATATCCCATTATCATTTTGGCAAGGAAATGTCCGCTTTTACCCGCCCAGTTTTTTACTTCTATGTCAGGTCCTGATAATATAGCTGAATCAGGAAGACTTTGGTCTGTTTTCCACCAAAAAAGGTATGCAATACATGCCAAAAGAAGATAAAAAGCAAAACCTGTAATAAGTATACCTGTAATAAATTTAATCCTTTCATCTGAAAAAAAGGATTTTGATTTATTACTTGCTTTTGTCGTTTTTTGACTTTTCCTGCCAACCTCTTCCTTAACTTTATTCATTACCGGCTGAAATAATTTAATCTTAAATTTGTTTGAATAGGTTTTGAAAAAATCTATAATGGAAAATTAATATCTGCATAATTGTATTTTGATTTTCTGATTTTCAATATAACCTATACTAAATAACCTTAAAATTTCTATTTTTTTTACCAATCCAAAGGTAATAAATTTACGTCTGACACAATATTCGGATCAATGATTTTATTTCCTGAATTATAGATTAATTGGAACATGTAGTTTAATAAGAAATATAAGGATTGCAATATGAACGATAAATGGTTATTTCCTCTATTTCAGTAATTAAAATCGAGTTTAACTGGTGCTAAAGGCTTACCATTTTTGAAATAAACTTATTGATTTCTTCTCTTGATATCTTTGTAAATGTATTTCTTCTTTCAAATGTATCATCAGATATATCTTTCTGGTATACTGTTTCAACTTCGAAATGCAGCTCAGCGCTACCCATGTAAAAGAAAAAACTCATTAGTACTCCATCAATCTGATAGAATGGTGTAGAGGCATTTGGATTTTGAATATTTATTTCATCTGTATACCATATCTCATATGCTTTGCTCTTATCAAAAGGGAGATATACCTCTGCATTCTTACAATTGAATCCACAAATAACAGCTGTTTTTGATGTCTTTATTAACTCCATGCCATTCATTTCTTCAAAACCAGGGTACATTTCACCTGGTTTTGCTGCATAGAAATATCTAATTGTGAACAGGCTGAAATATGTATCAAATATACCTTTTTCCGGATTTGAGAGATTTAGAATCCCAGAGTTGCCAAAAGGAGTAATCATCTCAAAGAGTATTTTATCATTTTTAAATGATACTACAAGGTTTTGGGGTAAAAATTCTCTTGGCATTGCTCCAATCTTACCACTGTACTCTATATTATAATGGATTTCTCCCTGGCTTAAAAATTTAGCCCCCTTATGTCTACAAGAGTACCCTGTCATTGCAAATATTACTGCAATGAATAATACATAGGTAAGTCTCACTTTTCTTGTTTTTTATATGTAATTGTAAAAATAACATTTTTTTTTAACTTCAATTCTTTTAAATGATGATTATGATTTGATTGCAGAAATAAGTGTTATTAAACATAGCTTTGACGGACTTCAATTCTTCAAGCTTTTACTGGAAATCTTTGGAATTTGGTAGATTTGTCTTCATCTAAAATATCCTTGATACAAAATTATTAGTATTAAAAATTTTTGAAATAGGTATGATTGTTTATTTCAGATAATTATGAAAAGAAAACTTGCTGTTGTTGCCCTTGGTGGTAATGCTATTCTAAGAGGAGATCAGGTTGGTACTATTGATGAGCAGGAAGAAAATACTTCTAAAACTCTGGAAAACCTTGTATTCCTGATAAATGAAGGCTATGATCTGGTTATAACTCATGGTAATGGGCCACAGGTTGGCAATATACTTCTTCGGAATGACGCTGGTGAACAGATGTATAACATAGCGCAAATGCCAGTTGATATCTGTGTAGCAGATTCTCAGGGGGGTATTGGTTATATGGTTGAAAGAATATTCAGGAATGTTCTGAACAAGCACGGGATAAAAAAGAATGTTATCTGTATTGTAACACTTGTATTGGTGGATATTAATGATCCTG